>Ga0209654_1000353_pt1 | contig 46536 bp, 41 predicted proteins | sample SaaInl1SG_22_DNA_FD_184646 | JGI IMG/M metagenome (GOLD analysis project Ga0209654, IMG submission 184646) | Marine microbial communities from expanding oxygen minimum zones in the Saanich Inlet - ESP_161SG_22_DNA (SPAdes) (version 2) | ecosystem: Environmental > Aquatic > Marine > Intertidal... | reverse complement strand
CGGACAGATATTGCCCACAAAATAACAGGCAGGCCCATCATGATATCCTGCCAGCGCCCCTACCACCATTGCTGGCCCCAAATCCGAACCGCCAATCCCCAAATTAACAATGGCGGTGATGTCAGGATTGCGGCGCAGATTTTCGGCAAAGGCCGAAAGCTGTTTAAATTCATCCGATGCCAGCCTGTCAGGATGGCGCAGATCACAATGCACCACTGGCCTTTCTTCGCTTAGATTGACATCAACGCCGGAAAACATCTCTTCCAGCCTGTTTTTTAAACCCCGCTTTTTGGCCAGCTCCAGCAACAAGGACAGGCTTTGTGCATCTATGGGCTGGCGCGTACAATCTGCCTGCAAATCTTCAAAGCCAAAGATGAATTTTTGGCGATCCGGGGCACGCATTAAATCGCCAAGCCGGATATCTGCCAGACGGGTCGCTGCCGCCTGTAATGATGTATGAAGTGCCGCGTTTGGATCTGATGTCATCACCTTAAAATTCCCCCTACCCCTTTTATTTCAGCCTTTGTTAAGCTGTGCGGCCGCACGGGCATTTTGCGTAATGGTGCTAAAATCCCTATCGGCTATCAGCTTTTGCGGGGCTATCCAGCTGCCGCCCAGACAGGGAATATTTGGCAAGGCCAGCCATTGCGGGGCGGTGGCTAGTGTTATACCGCCTGTCGGGCAAAATTGAAATTGTGCCAAAGGGCTGACCAGGGCGTTGATAAAGGGCAGCCCGCCTGCGGCTGTGGCCGGGAAAAATTTCAAAATTGAAAAACCTTTCTCGCCCAATGCCATCATTTCCGAAACCGTGCTTGCCCCGGGCAATAGCGGTAAATCTGCCTCGCTACAGCCCTTTATCAGCGCATCGGTTGCGCCCGGGCTAACCGCAAAACAGCCGCCGGCATCGCGCACTTGCCGGGCGTGATCGGCTGTCATCACCGTACCTGCCCCTACTGTTAATTCCGGGCAAGCCTTTGCCATCGCCTCTATCGCATCAAGGGCAGCCGGGGTGCGCAAGGTAACCTCGGCTGTTTGAATACCGCCTTCCAGCAAGGCATTGCCAAGCGGGGCGGCATCTTCTGCCCGGTCGATCACAATCACCGGCATCACATGGCCTGCGGCGATAATTTTATCTATTTTCATTTATATATTCCCTGTCATATGGCCGAGCAGGGTAACCCCGCCGCCCTGTTCTGCATCGCCTGCCTGGGCGCGCATACCCGCCATTAATGGCCGCCCGAACCCGCTATTATCCAGCACAAAATCTGTTTTTAGCGGACGTTGTGCTAAATCTGCTGCTACGCTTAACTGGCCGGAAACCGCATCCAGCGTGATGATATCGCCATCTTCTATTTGTGCGATGGGCCCGCCTGCCAGGGCTTCGGGACATAGATGAATGGCCGCTGGCACACTGCCGGATGCGCCCGACATCCGCCCGTCTGTGACCAATGCCACATGATAGCCCTTATCCTGAAGCGTGGCCAGAAGCGGGGTCAGGCTATGTAATTCCGGCATCCCGCAAGCGCGCGGCCCTTGGGCGCGTACCACCACGATACAATCTTTATCCAGCTTGCCCGCAGCAAAGGCATCTTTCACGCCCGCTTCATTTTCAAACACAAATGCAGGGGCGGTGACAAGATGCCGGCTTTCCTCCACAGCCGAGATTTTAATGACCGCCCGGCCAAGATTGCCAGACAGCATTTTCAGCCCCCCATTTTTGGCGTGCGGGCGGCTGGCAGGGCGTAAAATATCTTCATCTGCCGATTGCGCCGGGGCCGGCTGAAAGGCGATATCATTTCCTGACAAAAATGGCTCTACCGCACAATCGGCCAGATTATCGCCATAGATAGACGATGCACTGCCATCCAGCAGCCCTTCTTCCAGCAAATTGCGCATCACAAAACCGATACTGCCCGCAGCATGAAACTGGTTTACATCTGCTGAACCATTTGGATACACCCGTGCCAGAAGCGGAATGATATCAGACAGATCAGCAAAATCTTCCCAGCGCAGATCAATCCCTGCGGCAGCGGCCATGGCTGGCAGATGCAAGGTATGATTGGTTGACCCGCCTGTGGCATGCAGCCCGATAATGGCATTTACAAAAGATCGCTCATCCAGCAGCTGACCAAGCGGGCGCGCATTTTCCGAGCGGCGGTGAATAGCCACTGCCTGATGCACTGCCTTTACCGTCATCGCATGGCGCAAATCACTATGGGGATGAACAAAAGCAGCACCCGGCAAATGCAGACCCATAATTTCCATCAGCATCTGATTTGAATTGGCCGTGCCATAAAAAGTACAAGTGCCGGCGGCATGATAGGCCGCACTTTCTGCCTTTAAAAGGGCGGTACGGTCAATCTCGCCTCTGGCAAAGGCTTTGCGAATTTGGGCTTTTTCTGTATTAGGCAGGCCGGATTCCATCGGCCCTGCGGGCACAAAAATCACCGGCAAATGGCCAAAGGCAAGTGCGCCCATCACCAGACCCGGCACAATTTTATCACATACCCCCAGACATAACGCGGCATCATATACATTATGCGATAGACCAACAGCCGTTGACATGGCGATAATATCGCGGCTGAACAGAGATAGCTCCATGCCTGGCCGGCCTTGTGTAACCCCGTCACACATAGCAGGAACGCCGCCTGCCACCTGTGCGGTTGCGCCTGCCTCTCTGGCCGCCGCGCGGATAAGGGCGGGATAATTCTCAAAGGGCTGATGGGCAGAAAGCATATCATTATAGGCGGTAATCACCGCGATATTGGGCTTCAGGGCATCTGACTGGCCAAGTAATTCTTGCTGATCCTGTCCGGCGGCGGCGGCCACATGCGCCATATTTGAACACGCCACAGAGCGCCTGTCTGAATCCGGGGCGCTATGCATTTTTTCAATATCTGCCAGATAGGCTGAACGGGTGACAGCCGAGCGTTTGCGCACCCGCTCGATGACCTGTTCAATTTTTTTATGCAATGGTTTTTTATGTAGTGGCTTTTTATCCAATGGCTTCATCTAAACCTCGAAAGACAGGGTTAATCCAGATAGCAAAGCTGGACGGTTTTTTTGCTCTGTGCCAGCAATATACCGACAGGATAGCGTTGCGGGGCAGCAGCAGCTTCGGCGCGCACCTCCTGGATAAGGGCTTTTTTGTGTGCCCCTTTTACCAATAATAGCAAGGCATGACAATTTGTGAGCATGGAAAGGTTCATGCTGATACGCGCCAGCAGCGGATCACCCTTTGCCCCAAGCGATAAAATTTGCGGCGGGGCACGCAGGCTAAAGGCATCTGCATTATCCATCATATCCGGAAATAAAGAGGCGATATGCCCATCTGGCCCCATGCCCAGCAAGACAACATCAAAAGGCATCAGCTTATCGGCCGGCACGTCACAAAGCGGCATAAATTCTGCCTTTGCCGCTTTATCTATCAGCAGATTTTCCCTGACCAGCCGGATATTGCTATGCGGGCTATCCGCGGCAACCTGGCGATCATCGGCCAGGGTGATGGTTACCGCCGCCCAGTTAATATCTGCCTGTGCCAGCCAGGCAAACACCCCCAAAGGGCTGGAGCCGCCACACACCACAAGGCTGGCTCGGCCATGCAGAACGATAGCATCCCCTAGCTGGCGGGCAATGGCACTGGCTATTTTCTGGCAATTTGGGTCTATAGAGTTATCCATCATTCCGCTATTCAATTATGCGCCGGTTCTGCCAGCCCGTTATCGGCCGCTATCTTCTTTGGGATCAATCCAGCTATCATCCTTGTCAGCAAAAAAGCTGTCTGCCGGGCCAAATGTGCCTGTCCGATACAGGCTGGGCGGGGTCTTTTTCGCCATTTCGATCACCGGATCAATAAAGGCCCATGCGGCCAGCACTTCATCATGGCGCATAAACAGGGTCTGATTGCCTCTGGCTGTATCCATCAAAAGCCGTTCATAGGCATCTGGCAGGCGCGCGCCAAAAGTATTATCAAAAGACAAGTTTAACTCAGAGGGAAATAGCCGCATCCCGCCAGGGCCCGGCTCTTTGGAAATAAGCTGCAAGCGCAGCCCTTCCTGGGGTTGCAAGCGTATCACCAGCCGATTGGGCAGATCGTCCCTATCTGTTCTGGCTGTTCCGGATTTTTGATCGGCAAAAATATCATGCGGCTTTCGTTTGAAGGTGATGACAATTTCACTGGCACGCATGGCCAGCTTTTTGCCGGTACGCACATAAAAAGGCACGCCTGCCCAGCGCCAATTTTCGATCCCCAGCCGCAAGCCAACATAGGTTTCCGTGTCTGAGCGCTTGCCCAGCTCGCCTTCATATTCCTGATATTGACCGCGAATAATATCCTCAGCCTTCAGGGGGCGAAGCGCTTTTAGGACGCGTAATTTTTCATCGCGCACCTGATTAGCATCAAAATGCGAAGGCGGCTCCATTGCCACCAGACAGACCAGCTGCAGAATATGGTTTTGCACCATATCGCGCAAGGCCCCGCTTTCATCATAATAGCTGGCACGCTGTCCCACCCCGACGGTTTCGGCAACGGTAATCTGGACATGGTCAATCGCGTTATTATTCCACTGGCTTTCAAAAATGACATTGGCAAAGCGCAACGCCATTAAATTTTGAACCGTTTCCTTGCCCAGATAATGATCGATACGATAGATCTGATCCTCGCTGAAAACCGAGCGGATTTCCTGACTGATTTTTTCTGCCGACAGATAATCATGGCCAAGCGGCTTTTCCACCACCACCCGGCTTTGCGGTACGGCCAGCCCCACTTTTTGCAAGAGCTGGCAACTCGGCCCAAACAGGGCAGGGGCAACCGCCAGATAATAGATAAGCGGGCGCCTCTCACTTGCCTCTTGCAAGAGAAATCTTGCCATCTCTTCTGCCCCGTCCCCTGAGGCAATATCGACAATCTGAATAGAGACAAGCTGGATAAATTTTTCCCAGACTGCTTCTGCTTCTGGTGCGCTGGCCAGCGCATCGGCACAAAATGGCCTCAGCTTTTCTGAAAATTCGGCCAGATTGACGGGTTTGCGCGATGTGGCGATCAGCCGGAAATTATCACCGATTTGCCCATCAATATAGCGCCAGAAAAGAGCCGGGAAGATTTTGCGCAAAGCCAAATCGCCTGTCCCGCCAAAGATGACATAGTCACTATCGGCTATGGCCGCGCTATGTGGAATTTGATCATGCATTTTTTTGATAAGAAAAATTACTGTTTAAAGCTGGGGCATAACTAGCACAGAACACACAAATTGTCTTGATCTAATACACCCTTAATTGGCGATGGGTGGCCGATATCTGTCCAGGGCTGGTAAAAAATGCGCCCCAAAAGCCATTTTCAGCTTGTCGGCCAAAAAAAGCGCAGATAGATTTTAAAGGCTATGACAGATAAAAAGAATGATGCACAGGTAAAAGACTGGTTGGCCGCCTCTGGCATATCACAGGCAGATATCACCCTTGCCCATGAAACAAGCGCTGTTTTGCTGGATTTACTGGCCAGCTATCCACTGGATGACCGGCTAAAAAAATCGGTAAGGGATCTGTTTGAAGAGGCCGCAGAAAGCCAGCTGCGCTCGGCTGGATAAAAAGATATGCCTTTCTACCAGTCTATTTCTGAAATTTTAAGCGAAAACCGCCAGGATGTAGCTGGCATCGGTGCGCGCACCGCAAAGGTAATAGAGGCACTGGACGGGCTGGGCAGAGAGCTGGATGCCACCGTCTTTCTTGACCCGGAATTTAGCCAGGATCAGGCACAATCTGTTGCAACAGGCGATGCCGATCTGCCGCTATTTGGTGTCCCGCTTGCCCATAAAGAGCTATATGGTCGCAACACAAAGGCGGCCATCTGGCCAGATGAGGGCGGCTCAAAATCCTGTAAAGGCCAGTTAGCCAAAAAAACCGCTACCACGATTGATAAGCTCGATAAAGCCGGGGCGATAGATTGCGGACGCCTGGTATCGGTGGAATATGCGCTGGGGGTAACCGGCCATAATGCCTATGCCGGCACACCCAAAAACCCCTGGAACAGGGATTATGTTTGTGGCGGGTCTTCTTCTGGCTCGGCAGCAGTGGTGGCAGCCGGTATTGTGCCAGGTGCACTTGGCAGTGATACAGGCGGGTCTATTCGCCTGCCAGCTGCCGCATGTGGGCTGGTGGGCATCAAGCCCACACAAGGGCTGATTTCCAGAAGCGGTATTTTTCCCCTTTCAGCCTCGCTGGATACCGCAGGGCCGCTGACCCGTTCGGTAGAGGATGGCGCACGCATCCTGTCTTGTCTGACCGGCTATGATAGCACCGATGCGATGAGCATAAAGGCCGCAAAAATTGACTATACAGAACAGATGGAAGCTGGTCTGCACGGCATAAAAATTGGCCTGGCAGAACGCTATTTTCTGGAAGGAAGTGATAGCGATATCGCAGATATGATAGCCCGCCTGTTTGACCAGATAAACCAGCTGGGTGCGGCGGGCAGCGATGTTGAGATCCCCGGCATTGAAAACACCAACCCGTTAAATGTCTTGCTGATCGCAAGCGAAGCCACAAAGGTACATGGCAACAAATTAAAAGATATTCATAGCGATCTGAACGCCCAAACCCTGATGCGTATTTTGACAGGGGCATTTACCAGCGAGACAGATTATAGCCGTCTGCTGGCCTGCCGGGCAGATTATATCGCCAAAACCCTGCCGGTTTTATTCGATAAAATCGATATGTTTTTAACCCCTGTCTGGCCATTTGCCCTGCCGACCATTGAGAACAGTGATGTTGGCAGCAATCCGGCGGCAGCCGCCCTGGTTCAAAAAATCGGCCATAATACGCGGCCGGTGAATTTCCTGGGTCTGCCGGCGATTTGCTTGCCTATCGGCGTGGATAAAAATGGCTTGCCTGTCTCTGCCCAATTGGTTGGAAAACCCTTTTCAGAAGCCTTGCTTATCCGTGCGGCACGAACGATTGAACGCGAAATCTGTTTCTGGGACAGGCGGCCGGATAGTGTGGCCAATGCCGGATAACAGCCCTAGCGGATAGCGGTCAGCCGCTCCAGCTTTTTCAGGGCAATATCCCGGCTTTCATGATAATCAATTGTGCCTTTGAAATAGCCTTTATCATCCAGCAAAAATACCGTTGCCGTATGGTCGATATTATAGCCGCTTTCGGTGATGTTATTTTTCTCCCAGAAAATACCCCAGGCGCGGGCCAGGGCATAAACCGCCTCTTCTTCGCCGGTAATCCCTGTAATGCCGTCCCCAAAATAGGGAATATAATCGCGTAAAGCGGCCACGGTATCGCGCGCCGGATCGACAGTGATAAAGAAAATATTAAAGGTCTTTTTGCCTGCCGTTACCTCATCGCGCAAATTGGTCAGATCGTTCAGCGTGGTCGGGCATACTTCCGGGCAATGGGTAAAGCCGAAAAATACCGCAGAAGGCGTACCCTGAAAGGCCTGTTCTGTGATCGCCTCTCCTGTATGGGCGGTCAGGTTAAAAGGGCTGCCAAGCTGCATCCGGGCACCCGTATTTTGCGGATAAAGCTGGCGAGCAATATATTCAGAAAGGCTATAGGCCCCTATCAGCGTAACAATGAAAAGAGCTGCGATAATGATAATTTTTTTCAAATTTTAACCTGTCTGCTCTGGCAAATAGTTTAGGGGCGCGTTTAATGCTGGTGCGTATGGCCAGTAGAATGACCAGTAGAATGACCGGCAGAATGACCAGTAGAATGACCGGCAGAATGACCGGCAGAATGACCAGTAGAATGACCGGCACTATCGCTTTGACCAGGTGTTTTTGTCACCTTGAACAGTACCGGCACATCACCGCACTTATCAAAGGTGAGGGTAGCCTGATGCATATCCGATGGGGCAAGCGGCTGTTTCAGCTGCATAAACATAATATGCAAACCGCCCGGCTTTAGCTGGATATGACCCCCTGCCGCAATTTCAATACCGTCTTTTAGAGGCGACATTTTCATCACCCCTGCTTCCAGTATCATCTGGTGAATTTCTGTGTGGCCGGAAAAATCTGCGCTGGCGGCTGTCAGGCGTTGCATAGATGTGCCGTGATTATGGATATGCAGATAACCGCCTGTAACAGGGGCGTTTGGCGGCGTGGCCCGGATCTCTGCCTGGCGGATTTCCAGCCCCTGCTGATGACAGATATTCTCTGCGGCAAGGCTGGCAGCGGGCAGCCCGAAAAACGGAATATAAAGGGCAGATAAAAATAAAAACCCTGCTTTTCTATCCACCTTTGCCCCCTCTTTATCCCTATTTTCTGTTTTGCTGTCTGGCACGGATTTATATTTAGCTGGAAATCTACACCGAATAAGGATTTATGGATAGGAATTTGTTTGCGCCTGTGACAATTTTATACAATCCTTTGATAAGGTGTCCTGTTTAGCCACAACATTTTGTTGAGAAAAAAAGGGGGGGCTGAAGAATATGTCCAGACAGATTTATCCGGAAACCCCGAAACAGTCCCATTATGATGTGGTCATTGTGGGCGGGGCGATTATCGGCTCTTCTATCGCCTGGTTTTTATCCAGCCATCCCGATTTTGATGGCTCGCTTCTGGTGATAGAGCGCGATCCCAGCTATGAATTTGCCTCTACCTCGCGCACCAATTCCTGTGTTCGCCAGCAATTTTCCAGCGAGATCAATATCCGCATTTCCCAATTCACCGCTGAATATGTGAAAAATTTCAGAAAATATATGGGCGGCGATAGCGATATTCCAGACCTTATTTTGCAAGCCTTTGGCTATATGTATCTGGCCGATAATGAAACATTTGCCCGGCATTTGCGCGTTAATCAGAAATTGCAGGCCTCGCTTGGGGCGGGCACCAAAATTATGTCACCAGAGGAAATTGCCGCTGCCTATCCTTTCTATAATGTTAGCGACCTGATTTTAGGCAGTCATAATTTAAAGGATGAGGGTTATTTTGAAGGCAGTACCATGTTTGAATGGTGGCGGCGTTCTGCCCGCAAAAAAGGGGCAGAATATATCCATAATGAAGCGGTAGATATTCAGCTTGATGCTGCCAGCAGCACGGTCGAGGCGATCACGCTGGCAACAGGCGAGAAAATATCCTGTGGCCATTTGATTAATGCCGCAGGCCCGCGTGCTGCCCAATTTGCCAGCCTGGCCAATATTCATCTGCCCATTGAGCCGCGCAAACGCTTTACCTGGATTTTTTCTGCTGAAAAGCCGCTGGACAGAGCCTTGCCGCTGACCATCGATCCGTCCGGTATTCATATGCGCCAATATGGCCAGACAGATTATATGGCTGGCTCGCCGCCGCATATAGACCCGGCCGCCGCCTTTGATGATTTCGAAGAGGATCACAGCATCTGGGAAGAGCATGTCTGGCCGCTCATCGCAGCCCGTATTCCGCAATTTGAAGCTATTCGCGTCACCTCTTCATGGGCAGGCCATTATGCCTATAATGTGCTGGATCATAATGCGGTGCTTGGCCCGCATAGCCAGATCAGCAATTTTATTTTTGCCAATGGCTTTTCCGGACATGGCTTGCAACAATCGCCTGCGGTTGGGCGCGGCATTGCTGAACTTATTCTGTATGGCGAGTATCGTGCGCTGGATCTCTCCAGCTTTAGCTATCAGCGGATTATTGAAAACCGCCCGGTGCTGGAAACCGCGATTATATAGCCGCGCTATCTAACCGCTTGGCTAACCGATTTATAGCCGCGCTATCTAACCGCTTGGCTAACCGATTAGTTAACCGATTGGCCTTTGATAAATTTTTCGACCTGTGCGCGCCCCGGAATAGGGGCAACCGCCCCATAGCCGGTTGTTGATAAGGCCGCCGTCGCATTGGCATATCGTGCAGCATCAAAGGGGCTGACCCCGGCCATAAGCTCGGCCAGAAAGGCGCCATCAAAGGTATCGCCGGCAGCCGTCGCATCAATAGCATCTACAGCAAATGAGGGGATAATGGCGCGTTCTTCTCTGGTGGCCACCATCGTGCCGTTTGACCCAAGGGTAAGTGCCACAATCGATACGCCCCGTTGCAAATAAAAATCTGCTATGTCATCCGGGCTATTCAGGCCGGTTAGCTGTCTGGCATCCTCCAGGCCTGGCAGGGCAATATCACATTCTGCAATTGTGTCATGGATGGTTTGGCGGGCTTTTTCCAATGGCCATAGCCCAAGGCGTAAATTGGTGTCATAGCTGACCCTGCCGCCAGCCGATTTCACTGTTCTTATCGCGGCGATAACCGCCTGGCTGGCGCTATCGGAGATAGCTTGTGATATGCCCGATATATGTAAAATATCTGCCCCTGCCAGCTTGTCTTGCGGCACATCTTCTGCTGTCATCCGGGCAGCTGCGCTCATTTTACGGTAATAGTTGAAATGATGCCCGTCGCTATCATGGGTAACAAAATAAATCCCTGTCTGGGCATCGGGGCAGCGTTTCACCAAATCGGTTTCAATCCCCTCGCCCTGCCACAAGGCCAGCAGACCATCACCTGCCGGATCACTGCCAATATGGGTAAAGATGCCAGCACGTGCGCCCTGACGGGCAGCAGAAATAGCTGCATTTGAGGTATCGCCGCCAAACCCTTGCAGATAGCGGCCATCTGGTTGCTGGTTATACTCGGCCATCGCCTCGCCCATACATAAAAGGAGAGGAGAGGGATTGCAAGGCGGCTTATTCATATCATTTATGTTTCTATCTGATAGCCAGCACCGGTTAATATATCTTGCAATGTGCGATGGCCAAGACGGGCCATTTCAAGCGGCGGATTTAGTTTGGGATCCTGCTCGGCTTCTACCACAAACCAGCCTTCATAATCATAACCAGCCAGCTGCTTGATAAGGGCGGGGAAATCGATATCCCCATCGCCCGGTACCGTAAAGACACCTTTGACAACCGCATCCAGAAAACTTTGTTGTGATTTATCAATTGTCTGCATCACATCCGCGCGCACATCCTTGGTGTGAACATGGGTGATGCGTTTGTGATGATTATCGATGACCCGCATATTATCGCCGCCGGCAAAGGCCATATGTCCGGCATCAAATAAAAGCGGGATAGAAGAATGTTTCATCAATAAATCCAGCTCTGTTTCATTTTCTACCACTGCGCCCATATGGTGATGATAGGAAAGCGGCATCCCCTGTTTTTCACAATATTCGGCAAAATCTGAAACTTTGCGGCCATAGAGTGCCATTTCTGCTTCATCAATGACCGGCTTTTGGGAAAGTGTTTTATCGCGCTTGCTTTGTACCGAGCCGGACACCTCGCCATACACAATACATGGCGCATCTGCGGCTTTGAAAAATTGCAGCTGCTGTTCTATCCGCTCTTTTTCACGCTCGATATCGCCGGTCAGCAAATCCCCGGAAAACCAGCCGCCACAAACCTGCATATTATATTTGTCCAGGAACGGGCCAAGCTCTTGCATATTCATGGGAAAGCGCTGGCCTGTTTCCATGCCGACAAATCCTGCAACCGATGCCTGGCGCAACGCCTCTTCCAGCGAGACATCATCCGATAGATTGACATCATCATCATTCCACCATGCGATAGGGGAAATACCCAATTTTGCGCGCAACATACTTAAATACCCTGTCTTTGTTTTTTTCTAAACTCTTCTTGTGCGGCGCGCGCCTCTCGAACGCCTTCGCGCTTCGATACCTCCGGGACGCCCACATACCAGTCCGCCCCGCCCGGTGTCCATGTATACGCATCGGTTCGAATGCTAAGCACAGTTGTTTTATCGGTAGTTTGCGCCCATGCCATAGCCTGTTCCAAATCAGACAGGCTGTCACAATGGCGCGCATAAGCCCCCATAGCCGCCGCATGGGCAGCAAAATCCACATACGGGATATTATCTTTATCTGCCAGACGGCAATCGGCCAGCAAATTGTTAAATCCAGCCCCGCCCATATTTGTTTGCAACCGGTTAATCACCGCAAAACCGCCATTATCACAGACAATCACAATCATCTTGTGCCCGGACAGAACAGAGGAATAAATATCTGAGTTCATCATTAAATAAGAACCATCACCGACCAGCACAATCGGCACGCCCTTGCCCTGTTTGGCAATCGCATGTCCCCAGCCGCCAGCCAGCTCATAGCCCATACAGGAAAATCCAAACTCGCAATCAAAGCTATAGGGCGATTTACAGCGCCAGTTTTTGATTGTCTCGCCGGGCAGCCCGCCTGCGGCCGTGACCATTATATCTTCAGCTTTTGCCAGCTGGTTTACCACACCAATTACCTGGGCATAGCTTGGGGTCTCGGCATTGGTGGGTGCCTGGCCTTTATCTATCTCTGCATTCCAGTCTGCATACAGCGCCTGGGCGGTTTGCATATGCGTCGGCGGGCATGACCAGTCGCCCAAGGCCGCAGAGATTTCCTGTAATGTCACCAGCGCATCCCCCACCACCGGTACAGATCGATGTTTGCCAGCATCAAAACGTGCGGCATTAATATTCACAAAACGGGCATCACGGCTAAAAGTTGTCCAGGAACCTGTGGTAAAATCCTGTAGCCTGGTGCCGATGGCAAAAATAACATCCGCGCCTTCTGCCAATGTTTTTGCCGCATCTGTCCCTTCAATCCCCATCGCGCCAACATACGCCGCATGGTCGGGCATGACCCCGCCTTTGCCGGCAATTGTTTCTGCTATCGGAATACCCCGCCTTAGCGCAAAATCGGCCAGCACCGCCTCAGCCCCTGAATAGCGCACCCCGCCGCCGGATAATATCAATGGCTTTTTGGCTGTCTTTAACAATTCCACCGCTGCTTCTATCTGGTCAGCAGAAGGGCGGGGGCGGGCAATTTGCCATGTTTTTTCTTCAAAGAATTCTGCCGGATAATCATAGGCGATTTCCTGAATATCCTGTGGCAAGCCTATAAAGGCAGGGCCGCAATCAGCCGGATCCAGCATGGTCGCAACCGCCTGAGGCAAAGCAGCAATGATCTGGGCAGGATGGGTGATGCGATCCCAGAAACGCGATACCGCACGAAAGCTGTCATTTACTGTGGTAGAGGGCGCACCGAAATGTTCCACCTGTTGCAAAACCGGATCAGGCAAACGGTTGGTAAAGGTATCCCCGCATAACAGCAATACCGGCAGACGGTTGGCATGGGCCACCGCCGCTGCGGTAACCATATTGGTTGCCCCTGGCCCAACAGAGCTGGTGGCGATCATAATCTGGCGTCTTTTCTTTGCCTTGGCATAGGCAATCGCTGCCAGTGCCATGGATTGTTCATTCTGTCCCCGCCATGTTGGCAGCCTGTCTTGCACCGCCTCCAGCGCTTCGGCAAGACAGGTCACATTGCCATGTCCAAAAATACCGAACGCGCCGGCAAAAAGCGGCACACGCGCCCCGTCTATTTCGGTATATTGATTAACCAGATAGCGGACAATAGCCTGTGCCATCGTTAAACGAATTGTCGTATTTGCCATAGCGATGCCTCGGTTTTTTTTCTTCTTCAGCTATGCTATTTTAAAAGATAGAACACAAAAGAATCAATGTTTTTCACCTTCGGGCAGCCGCATCTGTTTCGGTTGTTTTTAGCGGGCAGAGACCAATCTATATTGGCTTTGTTAAAAACAAGGGTAAAAAAGAGAAAATAATGAAAATAAATGTTGGTCTTATCGGTACAGGTTTTATGGGAAAGGCGCATGTTTTTGGCTTTGCCACTGCGCGCCGTGTTTTTGATTTGCCGGTTGATTTTCACATGGAAATGGTTGCAGATGCCAGCGATGCACTGGCCAGCGCGGCTGGCAAATCGCTCGGCTTTGCCCGTCATACAGCAGATTGGCGCGATATCATAACCGACCCGGATATCGGCCTTGTCAATATCACTGCCCCCAATGCCCTGCACCAGGAAATTGCCCTTGCGGCGATTGCGGCGGGCAAACATGTTTATTGCGAAAAACCCCTGGCGCCAACCATGCAGGATGCGCTGGAAATGACCCTGGCCGCGGAACAGGCGGGGGTGAAAACACAAGTGGGCTTTAATTATTTAACCAATCCGATGTTCGGGCTGGCCAGGCAAATGATAGAGGCAGGAGAGCTGGGCGAGATTTATGCCTATCGCGGTGTCCATGCAGAAGATTATATGGCCTCTCCGAACAGCCCCATTTCCTTTCGCCATGACAAGGCAGGCGGAGGTGCATTAGCCGATATTGGCAGCCATGCGCTGGCCACTGCCGAATTTCTGTTAGGGCCTATCGCCCAGGTAAACGGACAGTCAAAAACACTTATCCCCCAACGCCTGGATAATAACGGCAGGATGCAGCCGGTAGAAATAGATGATGTCACGCAGGTTTTGGTAGAATTTGCAAATGGGGTTAGCGGCACTATTGAGGCGAACTGGTGTGCAACCGGGCGCACCATGCAGCATGATTTTGAAATTTACGGGTCACGGGGGGCGCTGTATTTTTCCCAGGAACGCCTGAACGAGCTGCATTTTTTTGATGCCGGGGATCGCCGTGACAGGCGCGGCTTCAAACGTATTGAAGCAGGCCCTGAACATACCCCTTATGGCAATTTCTGTGTCGCGCCTGGCCATCAGATTGGGTTTAATGATCTAAAGGCGATTGAAATTGCCAAATTTGCCGACGCCCTGGCAGGGCTATGCGCCGAGCCCTTTAATTTTCGGGCAGGCTACCGGGTTCAGCATATTGTCGAAACCATTCAGAAATCTGCGGCTGAAAAAATCTGGCTGGATGTCTAGTTTATCCATTGCAGACAAAACGGGTAAATGAACAGCTAGACGGCTAGCTCCTTGGCCAAATCGCCAATTTTTGCCCCGCCAGCCATTAGCCGCTTGATATCATCGCCTTCCAGGTCTTTTGCCGTGCCTTCGCCTATCACCTCTCCCAAGGATAAAAAGGTAAAGCGATCGGCAATCAGCCGGGCATGAATTTCATTATGGGTGATCAGGATAATGGCGATATTGCCTAATTGCTGGACACGGCGGATGGTTTTTAACACTTCCATTTGCTGTTTTTGTCCCAGCGCGGACGTCGGCTCATCCAAAATCAGCACTTTCGCCCCAAAATAAATCGCCCGTGCAATGGCCAGCGTCTGGCGTTGCCCCCCGGACATTGTGCCAACCGCCTGTTCAGGATCGCTGATAGTGATGCCGATCTTTTTCATTTCCTGCATCGCAATTTCATGCATTTCATTCATTTTCAACAGGCCGAACGGGCTTTTAAATCTTGTCAGCTCACGGCCAAGGAAAAAATTGCGCGTAACAGAGGTAAGCGGGTTAAGGGCCAAATCCTGATAAACCGTGCCAATACCGGCATCAGTGGCATTTCGCGGAGAGGCAAAGGAAACCACCTTGCCTTCTACGGTTATCTCGCCACTGGTGGGCGGAAATACCCCTGACAGGATTTTGATAAGGGTGGATTTACCGGCCCCGTTATCGCCAAGCAGGGCGTGTACCTCGCCAGAATATACCCTCAGCGATACCCCGTTCAGCGCCGTAAAGCTTCCGAATTTTTTCACCAGAGAACGTGTCTCGATAAGCGGCGTTGTGGCAGCAGCAGACATAGCTATAACGTCCCCATAATACGTTTTCGGATATTTTCGTTCAGCAAGGCAGAAGCCACGATGACCAAACCCAGAAAGACGCGATAAAAAGAGCCATCAATGCCCGGTATATAGAAAAAGGCCTCTTTGGCGATGCCAAAAATAAACGCCCCCACAATAATGCCCATAATCGTGCCGAACCCGCCGGTCATAACAATCCCGCCAATCACCGCGGCGGCGATCGCTTCCAATTCTTTCAAATTACCTTTTGCAGCATCTGCTGTATTGACTTCAAACACCTGACAGGCAGCAAAAATGGTCGCGCAAAAGGCCGAGAATATAAACAGGGATATCTTCACCTTGTTGGTCGGCACACCATTGGCTTTGGCCGCGTTAAGATTGCCACCGGTAGAATAAATCCAGTTACCTGCCTGCGTCTTGGACAGCACGATATAGCATAATATCGATAGCAAAACCCAGATCATTACACAGGAATACAGGCCAGGTGCAAACTGGTTACCAAAATTATTAGTGTTCCAGTCAACCGGAAAATAAAGCCAGTCAAAAACAGGTTCCAGAATATCGCCGCCAAAGAAATTCGCCACCGGACGGGCGGTTGTAATCGAATCCAGATAGACTCTGGCGATATCTGTATCGGTGACAGTTTTGGCAACGACCGGTTCAATTTTGAAATTGGCGATCTTATCCTGAATGATATTGGCCATATAGTCATTGCCAGATGCCAGGGCATTTTCCAATGCCCGTTCCATCGGCTTTACGCCCTTTGCGATCAGGATTTCTGTTTTTGCTTCTGCCACCCGGTTATAGGTATATTCCAGCCGCTCGGTAATGGCAGCGATAGTATCAGCTGGCAGGCTGTTTGCGATGGCGGTTAAATCAGCTTCTGGCAGCGCTTTGGCTGCTTCTCGCTCCATCTCGCCATAGCCCGGTACCTCGATGATATTTTTGATATCGGGGATCTCTGTGACAGTGGTCGCGCCTTTTGTCTGATCCGGGCGATGGTTAAAGGCGCGCAAGGACACCTCTGTCAGGCCGCGCAAAAAGAATAATCCGCCCAGCGTTACAATAAAAGACGGCAAGCCGGATTTCACCACGATATAGCCCTGAAGCCAGCCAAAAAACAATGTAAAGCACATAGTGATGCCAATTGCGGTAAGCGCAGAGACATCGGTGATATGAACAAGGGTGAAAAATTCAATATGCATACCGCCATCAAAAGACAGATAGGGAATAACAATGGCAAATCCCCATCGCAATATCATCGCCATACACGCGCCGGCAAAACCGATCATCGAGCCTATAGAGAGATCAAACTCTCCGGCGATAATCAGCAATCCCGCCCCAAGGGCTATAATGCCCAGCTGGGATATTACCCGCAGATTATTGCGAATACCAAGGGCATTAAATCCCTCGCCGGCAAACGGGTTTAACGAAAATTCTCCTGCTGGAATGGAAAAATAGCCAAGCATCCCGAAAAGCAGCAACATCACCCCGATAGGGCCTATCTCCGGGCGGGCCAGCACTGCATTTAACCAGCTCTTTGTCTCAAGCCGATCTGATTCCTGTCGTGTGGTCGCTGAATTTTTCATTTTAAATCATCTATTGAAGAAGAAGGCAGGAAGCCCGATAAAGGGCTACCTGCTGATATGATTATCAAGTTTTTTTTTGAACCTATCTGTCAACACCGGCAAGCGCTGCAACAGATGAGGCATTTGACTTGTCCACAAAACCTGGACCAGATGGAATGTTTGCCCCTGGCAACAGACCGGCACCATTATTATACAGATGCAGAACAACTACCGGCATATAGCCTTGCAGACGCTGCTGCTGGTCAATGGTAAATTGCACTTTACCGGCATTGATCATATCCATCACTTCCGGGCTTAAATCAAAGCAGGAATGGTGGACAGACATACCCAGATCATCAATCGCCTTTTGCACGCCGGCACATACATGCGGGCCAACAGAAAGAACTGCATCTACATCCGGGTTGGCCTGAAGGCCAGCGGCCGCACGTGTCGGAATAGTTGCCGGATCATTTGAGCTATCTACCAGTTTAATCGGTACTGATTCGCCATAGCCGCTACAGCGGTCATTCAGTGCTGTATTATAGGCTTCCTGGATCATACACAGACCCTTGGTTGCACCTTCTGCCTTTGCCCGGCCACCTGCGGCCTGACCAGCCAAAAATTCCGGCTGTCCAACATGCATCAATGCGCCTACTTCTTTAGATGATTCCAAACCTGAATTCATCGTGATCACCGGAATACCGGCGGCAACCGCATCTTTGATTGCCTGGCCAAGGGCAGCTGGATCCGGCAGGGAAATGACCATGCCATCTGGCTGCGTGGCGGCGGCGGCGGCAATAGATTTCGCCATATCCCCCATATCGCCTGACGGGTTAAAGATATATTCAAAAGCTGCCCCGACATGACGTGCAGCATCTTCACCACCTTTTTGAACCACTGGCCAAAATGGGTCTTTACCTTCACCATGTGTTATCATCACATAGCGTTCCGCCTGGGCGGCACCGGTCATCATTACGATTGCAGCGGTTGCTGCAAATAGCATTTTTTTCATTTTTATTTCCTCCAGTTTTACGACTTAGCTAGAGAGCCAAAATCATTTTGACCCATACGATAGACAGCGCAAATAATTTAAGTAAAGTGTTTTTTTCAGGTATTTTACGCCTGCTTTTTTTAAACAGCTAAACATGATCAAAACAAAGATGGTAGCCAGATAAAAAAAATTTCAAAATAGGGTAAATGGGCACTAATGATGAAACTGATTGTAATAACGACGAAAAATTAAATTTAAACCCTCTATCAGGCGGTCAGCATATAGGAGAATATCATGAAAGAAATCGGTGTCGGGGTAATTGGAACAGGCTTTATGGGAAAGGCACATTCCATTGCCTATAGCGCATCTGCGTCTGTTTTTGGGACTGGCCTGCGCCCCAGATTGGAGATGGTATGCGATTTGAGTCCCGAACGCGCACAGAATCGTGCCACCGATTTGGGTTTTTCGCGTTATAGCGCTGACTGGCGGGATGTGGTTAATGACCCGGCAATTGATCTGATTTCTGTATGCACACCAAATGATACCCATGCCGAAATTTCAATAGCAGCCTTAAAAGCGGGCAAACATATCTGGTGCGAAAAGCCGATGTCCACAACATTAACAGATTCTATCGCCATGCGCGATATGGCCGCCACCAGCCCTGGTAAAACCATTATTGGCTATAATTATACCAAAAATCCGGCTGTCACCCATGCAAGGCGATTGATAGAAGAAGGGCATATCGGGCGAATATCGGGTTTTTTCTGTCGGTATGATGTGGATAATGAAGCAGATGGTAACCGGCCCTGGTCCTGGCGTATGTCGCGCGACAAGTCCGGAACAGGGGCAAATGGGGATGTGCTGTCACATGTTATTTCCATTGGCCATTACCTGACCGGCTCTACCATATCCAGGGTTGTCGGGGATATCGCTATTATTCACAACCGGCGCCGGGATGAAAACAGCCCGAATACGGAAAAAACCGTTGATAATGATGATATGGTTTCTGCACTGGTCACCTTTGCCAACGGGGTAAAGGGGCATATTGGTGCCAGCCGCGTAACATGGGGACGTAAATGCGGATTGCGATGGGAAATTCATGGCACAGAAGGCACCATCTTATATGATCAGGAACGGCTGAACGAGCTTAAGCTCTTTACCCGCAATTCTGACCCTGCCACAGACGGGTTCAGAACCATCCTAACCGGCCCTCTGCATCCGCCCTATGCCGCTTTTCTGCCCAATGGCGGACATAGCCTTGGCTATATGGATGTAAAAATTTGCGAATTGCATGAATTATTAACCGCGATAGAACAAAACAATCAGGTTTGGCCAAATTTTGAAGACGGGCTGGCCATTGAATATGTGATGGATGCGGTGGACAGATCGGCTCTGTCCGGACAATGGGTAGAGGTTAGCGCATAGGATTTAGGGATAACATCATGAATAAAACAGATCATACATCAAGCACCGCACTTATCACCGGCGGCACACAGGGGTTGGGGCTGGCCATAGCAGATGAGCTGGTTGCATCAGGATGCCGCCGGATTGTGCTGGCCGGACGTTCCAGAGAAAAAGGCGCGGCCGCACAGGCCCGGCTGGAAGCAGCAGGGGCAGAGATATATTTTCATCCCTGTGATATCTCTATCGCTGAAGAATGCGAGGCCTTGCTAGAGGCTGCCCATACACGTTTTGGGGCTATCAATGCGCTGTTAAATTCTGCTGCCCTCACCACCAGGGGGACTATTCTGGATAGCTCGGCAGAATTGTTTGAAGCCCATATCAACACCAATTTGCGCGCACCATTTTTTCTGATGCAAGGGGTAGCCAACAAGCTGATCACAGAAGATCAGGCTGGCAGTATGGTTAATATCCTGTCTGTTTCTGCCTATGTCGGGCAAAGCTTTCTGGCCCCTTATGCTGCCTCGAAAGGCGGGCTTATCAGCCTGACAAAAAATGCCGCCAATATGCTGCGCCACCACAACATCAGGGTGAACGGGGTTGCCCCTGGCTGGATGGATACACCGGCCGAGGATGAAATTCAAAGACGCTTTCACGGGGCAGGGGATGACTGGCGCGAGATCGCGGCACAAAATCTGCCGCTTGGCCAGCTGATAGACCCAAAACAGCTTGCCCCGCTCATCAGCTATCTGCTCTCGCCTGCTTCTGGTGTCATCACCGGCTCTATCATTGATTATGACCAGCAAATTGTCGGGGCCCTGCCAGAATAAAGCCGGCCAGAATAAAGCCGGCCAGAACTAATCCCGGGCTGGCGAGAGGGCAACAATTGTCCCTGTTTGTGCAGATAGCTGGGCAGCATCTGCGATATAAAGCGCGTTCAGACCATCCTGGCCAGAAGGGCTGGGCGGACTGCCTTCTGTAACAGCCTGGACAAAATGGGCAATCTCATCTGCATAGGCTTGTATATATCGGGTCATAAAAAAATCATGCAAAGGCGGTTTGTGAAAACCTGTATTATTTGCGATTTCAATCGAGACGGGACGCTGGTTTTCGGCAACGATCATCGCCGCGCTACCATGCACCTCAACACGCTGATCATAGCCATAGCTGGCCCGGCGTGAATTGGTAATCACCGCCTGTTTACCAGAGGCCATTTTCAAAATAACCGAAGCGGTATCAAAATCCCCTAATGTGCCAATTTCCCTGTCTGTCAGCACCGAACCGACAGCCTGAACCGATACCGGCATCTCGCCCAGCAGATGAACTGCCATATCAAAATCATGGATAGTCATATCGCGAAAAATACCCCCTGATTTCCGGATATAGGCAGCCGGTGGCGGGGCCGGATCGCGCGAGGTGATAACCACCATTTCAGGCGTGCCTATCTGACCGGCCTGAATGGCCTGATAAAGGGCATTAAAATGGGGATCAAAGCGGCGATTAAACCCGATCATCAAAAAACCCTGATGGGCATTTACAACTTCCAGACAAGCCTTGACACGTGCGCTATCCAAATCGATGGGTTTTTCGCAAAATACAGCCTTGCCGGCGCGCACAAACATTTCAATCTGGTCAGCGTGTAAATCTGTCGGAGTACAGATCAAAACGCCCTCTATATTCGGGTCTTGTGCAATCGCATCCAGCCCGGCGGTCGGACAAGAATGCTGGCCTGCAATAACAGAGGCTGCTTCTATATTGACATCTGAAACCGCGACCAGCTCGGCGCCCGGTGTCTGGGCAATCGCGCGGCTATGTGCCTGGCCAATTCGGCCAGCCCCCAACAGGGCAAGTTTAACGCTCATTACACCCATCCACCATCGACAATATAGCTTTGATTGGAACAGGCACCTGCTTCATCAGAGGCCATAAACAGAACAAAACGGGCAATATCGTCCGGTACCAGCTTGCGCTTGATACATTGGCGTTGCATCAGCTCTTTTTCGCTTTCTTCTGTCAGCCACATATCGATCTGGCGCTGGGTCATAATCCAGCCCGGAATGACCGAATTTACCCGGATATTTTTTGCCCCCAGATCGCGCGCCAGCCCCCTGGTCAGCCCCTGGACAGCAGATTTCGCGGTCGTATAGCAGGGCATACCCCCCTGGCCGATAATCCAGCTGGTAGAGCCCATATTCACAATCGCGCCGCCCCCTGCCTGTGCCATTTCATCCATGACCGCCTGTGCAGCAAAAAACTGGTGTTTGATATTGGTGGCAATACGTTCATCCCAATATTCCGGGGTCACACTCTCGATAGAATGACGGTCATCGCGTGCCGCATTATTAACTAAAACGGTAATCGGGCCCAGCGCAGCGCTAATTTTTTTTATCGATGATCTCAACGCCGCTATATCGCGAAGATCGCAATGCTCAAAATGCAAATCGGGGCTGTCTATTTCAGCCAATAGGGCGGTTGCCGCTTCCTTGTCATAATCCAGAAAGCCAACCCGCGCCCCTTGCGCGATAAAAGCGGATGTCAGGCTGGCCCCGATACCGGCCGCCCCGCCTGTTATTAAAACATTGCGATCCTTTAAGGATGGATAAATCGCCTGAACGCTCATAGCATACCTCTTTAGTGGTTATCTGATCTGCTCTTTTTGATAGCCTTAAAGCAGATGCGCGGAAAGTCAAATACCCAATGCTGTTTTAAAAACCGCTTTCAGGCTTCCGGCATAAGCGATATTTCAGACAGTTTTAGTCTGATAAAATCAATCCGCGCTGACCCCTTCGGCGGCAGGCAGTTTTTTACCCAGAATATGCGCTGCCCCTTTTTCGCCGATCATCAAGGCTCCGGCATTCAAATTGGAAGACAGCATCGTCGGCATGATAGAGGCATCTACCACCCGCAGCCCTTGCAGCCCATAGACCTTCAGATCGGTATCCACCACAGCGGTTGGATCGCTTTCCGGCCCCATCCGGCAAGACCCCATCTGGTGATAGGTGGTGGTGCCGCGTTCACGGGCTATCTGCAACAGCTCATCATCATTTTGAATATGCTGGCCTGGATACATCTCATGTTCCATATAAGGGGCAAGCCGTTCGGAATGCATCAGCTTGCGCGACAATTTCATACCGGCCAGCACCACCCTTCTATCTTCCTCATTATCCAGATAATTTGGCTGAATTATCGGCGCATCAAACGGATCGGCTGAACGGGCGCGCACATAGCCCAGCGATTCCGGGCGCTGCTGCCAGGCAGCAACAGTAAAGCCCGGCTCGTCATCCAGCTGGGACTGCACCCCTTCTTTATAGCTGGCAGGCGCAAAGGTCAGCTGCAGGTCATGATTGCGTATCCGCTCATCCGAATGCCAGAAGCAATAGACCAAAGTGGGCCCCAGCCCGACAATCGATGGCTTGCCAAGGAAATATTTTGCGATTTCTTTCCATAATTTAGGCCCGCGGGACATCTCGTTAATCGTGCCGATATTTTTCACCTTGGCAGTAAAGCGCGGGGCAAAATGATCGCGCAGATTTTCGCCCACCCCTGGCAGGTGATGCACCACATCTATCCCCATGGATTTCAGCTTTTGCGCATCGCCCACCCCGGAAACCTGTAACAGATGGGGCGAATTAATCACCCCGGAAGCCAGAATAACCTCGCGCCCGGCCATTACATCTATCAGCTTGCCACCGCGCCCGCCCCTGGCATAGCGCACCCCGATAGCCCGCTTGCCTTCAAACAGGATTTTAGTGGTATGGGCACTGGTGATAATCTTTAAATTCGGGCGTGATTTTGCCGGATTTAAAAATGCCCGTGCTGCACTGACGCGCCGACGCCCCAAAGTAGTGCGCTGAACATAAGACACCCCTTCCTGGCTGCGGCCATTATAATCAGGGTTGCGCGGCATTCCCATATCCACCGCTGCCTCGACAAACGCATCGCATAAAGGATGCCGCCATTCCAGGTCGGTGACAATCTGCTCGCCCGACTGGCCACGATAGACATCATCGCCCTGACCCATCCGGTTTTCATAGGCACGGAAATAGGGCAACACATCAGCATAGCCCCAGCCCAGATTGCCTTTTTGTGCCCAGACATCAAAATCCATCGGCTGGCCGCGATTAAATACCAGCCCGTTGATAGAGCTGGAACCGCCCAGTGTCTTGCCGCGCGGTACAGCAATAGACCGCCCGTTTGTGCCCCAGCTTGGTTCGGACTGATACAGCCAGTTCACCCGTTTATCGGTCAGGGTATAGATAAATCCGGCAGGAATATGGATAAAGGGATGCCAGTCTGGTGGCCCTGCCTCGAGCAGACAAACAGAATATTTTCCATCTTCGGAAAGGCGATTGGCAAGAACACACCCGGCAGAGCCTGCCCCTACGATTATATAATCAAATTTTTCAGCCATCGCCCTTGCTCAACCCTTGATAAAATAGTGGTATGGTTAAAAACCAAATCTCGGCAGGTTTTGTCAAGAAAGGAATAACCGCCTTGAAAATTATCTTTATTTTATACAGACAATTTGCCCTTCTCAGAAGTACAAAGACGCGATAAAGTGCGCAAGGCATAAAAAAGCAGTTGCACCGTAGTTTTTATCTAAAATGGGGGGCTGCATCTTGTTTATATCGTTTTAGGGAAAGGTTTTTTGGATATGAAGATCGCCATTTCAGGTACAGGTGCGATGGGCTCGGTTTATGCCGCATTGCTAGGGGATGCCGGCAATGAAGTATGGGCTGTAGATACATGGGCTGAACATATAGAGGCCATGAGGACAAAAGGGCTGCGTGTTGAAGGGGCCAGCGGGGATCGCACCGTTAAAAACCTGAATGCCACCACCAATATAGCCGATGCCGGAAAGTGCGATTTATATATTATCGCCACCAAGGCAGACGGGGTGGGCGCAGCCGCACAGGCGATTTCAAAGACTATGGGGCCGGACAGCCTTATCCTGACTATCCAGAATGGCCTGGGCGCTGGCGAGCGTATTGCCCAGTTTATCTCTACCGATAATGTCTTGCTGGGCGTGGCAGAAGGTTTTGGGGCGTCCATGAAAGCAGCTGGCCATGCCCATCATAATTCGATGCGCCAGATCCGGCTGGGCGAAATGGAAGGCGGTATGACCGACCGGCTAAAGGCGGTTGAAAAAGTCTGGCAGGATGCCGGCTTTAACGCAAATGCCTTTGCAGATATTCATCAGCTGATCTGGGAAAAATATATCTGTAATGTGTTTTTGAGCGCCCCTTGCACAGTGTTTGACTGTCCGATAAGAGGGATTCTGGAAAATCCGGACAGGCTGGCTATCGCGCTGGGCTGTATGCGGGAAGCCTATCAGGCTGGCAAGGCAAAGGGCATTAATTTTTCCTTTGATGACCCGGATGATTACGCCATGAAATTTGCCCAGAATATGCCGGATGCCAGCCCGTCCATGCGCCTTGACCATCTGGCCAGACGTAAATCGGAAATTGATGCGATTAACGGGATGGTACCTGTGGTCAGTGCCGAGCTTGGCCTTGCCGCCCCCTATAACGAGACGCTGGCAGCGGTTGTGCGCAAAATCGAGGCAGGTTTCTAGACCCGTCTAGCCCCTGATAATTTCAGGCGGTTGATGCGCGCATACCTCTTCTGCAAGGTCTGCTGCGGATGCCGCCTGAATATCCACCAGACAGGAATGGGCAGCAGGCCCCTGTGCCAATTGCGAGGTTGGCCTGTCCGGAGCCAGCACATTTGGATTGCCATGTTTACATAATCCCGGCTGGCCAGAGGCTGGATCAAACCACGCTCCTGTTGGAACCAGCACCACCCCTTTGCGGATAGCATCGCTTATCCGGACACCGGCCAGAATACTGCCCCGCGCATTAAAGATACGCACAATATCGCCATCTTTTATCTGCCGGCTGGCCGCATCTTCGCTATGGATGGTCACCGCTTCCCGCCCGCTAATTTTTGCCGCCGCCGATATGTGTCCCTGATCAAGCTGGCTATGCAATTTTGTACGCGGCTGGTTAGAAATAAGGTGCAAGGGATAGTCTGCGTCCTGTTTGCCCAGCCATTCCGGCGGGGCTTGCCAAATCGGATGACCCGGACAATCTGCATAGCCAAAACTGGCCACGGTTTCAGAAAAAATTTCTATTTTGCCAGAGGGCGTTTTCAACCGGTTGGCCTCGGGGTTCCGGCGAAAGGCCTCAAATAGAATTTCCGGTGTTTGACGGGCAGGCAATTTATGCCAGCCAGCCTCGCGAAAGGCGTGATAGGACGGCAGCTCAAAACCTGATTTGGCCAGTCTTTGCCGGCTGACATCATAGAGCCATTCTTGCCATTCTTCTGCATCGCGCCCTTCGGTGAATTTTTCCGCCACATCCATTTGCCGGGCAAGATCAGAAAAAATGGTATAATCATCGCGTGCCAGCCCCACAGGCGGTATCGCTGCTTCCATCGAAATCATATAATTATCCAGCGGAGCAAAGCCTAAATCCTGTCGCTCGAGCGGAGTGGTGACAGGCAAAATAATATCGCCATGTTTGGCCAGCGCATTCCAGCACCATTCATGCACAATAATGGTTTGCGGTTTTTGCCAGGCACTGACCAGACGGTTTAAATCCTGATGATGGTGAAAGGGATTGCCGCCTGCCCAATAGACCAGCTGAATATCGGGATAATGATATTGCTGGCCATTATAATGAAATGCCGCCCCCGGATGCAGCAGCATATCCGCGATACGTGCCACAGGAATAAAATCGCTTACCGTGTTAATACCTTGCGGCATGGCGGCAAAGGGTAATTGTTCCAGATTATGTCCCACCCGGTTTACCGCAGAATATCCGAGCCCGATACCGCTGCCCGGCAAGCCGATTTGCCCCAGCATGGCGGCCAGCACAATCCCTGCCCAGATAGGCTGCTCGCCATAGGCCTGGCGGGTAAGAGACCAGCTTAAGGAAATCATGGTGGGCTGGCTGGCCATCTGGCGGGCAAGGCTGGCAATCTTTTCAGCCTCAATGCCGCAAATATCGGCTGCCCATTGCGGGGTTTTGGCGATGCCATCTGTTGCGCCTGTCAGATAGGCAGCAAATTTATCAAAGCCGGTACAATGGCTGGCCAGAAATTCGGTGTTATGCAAGCCTTCATCCAGCAAATGATAACACAGCCCCAGAATAAGGGCGGTATCGGTATTGGGGCGGATGGCCAGCCAGCTCGCCTCTACCACATCCAGAATATCCTCTTGCAAGGGCGAGATATTGACAAATTTTATCCCTGCCTGATGGGCTTCCAGCAAACGTTGCTTTTGAATATGTTTGCCGGTTCCGCCCTGGTTAATTTGTCCATTTTTAAGCGGGATGCCGCCAAAACCGACAAACAGACTGCCATCCTGGATAATGGATTCCCAGCTGGTTTGATTATAGATAAAGCCTCTGAAATCGCCCAGAATATGCGGGACAATAACCTCAGCCGCAGCAAAGCTATAGGTGTTGACCGATTTGGTATAGCCGCCAATGCAGTTTAAAAAACGATGGATCTGGCTCTGGGCATGGTGAAAGCGCCCCGCACTTGCCCAGCCATAACATCCTGCATAAATGGCCTGATTACCGTAATCTGTGCGAACCCTGTCCAGCTCGCCTGCGACCAGATCAAGGGCGGTCTGCCAATCAACCTCTACAAAGCTGTCAGCCCCGCGCTGGCCAGATGGGACAAGACCCTTTCGCTCCAGCCAGCCCTTGCGCACCATCGGGGCGGTTATCCGTGACGGGGCATCCAGAACATCGATAAACCCCCTGCCGATATCCGATGGATCGGGATCTTCGGAAAAAGGCTGCATATCTGTAATGCGCCCCTGTTCCACTTTTGGCTGGTAGGTTCCCCAATGCGTGCTGGTTAGCCCCATCTGGATAATCCCCTATTTCATAATAAACGGATTGGCTGCGCTGGTTTCGGTAGCAATCCAGACAGATTTTTGCTGCAGATAGGCCATAATCGCCTGTTGGCCATTTTCGCGCCCCAGACCGGAACGCTTATATCCGCCAAACGGGGTCATATAGCTGACCACGCGATAGGTATTTACCCAGACCGTACCGGCACGCAACCGCTCGGACATACGGATAGCCCGGCCCATATCCGATGTCCATACCCCGGCAGCCAGACCAAAATTGATATCATTGCCGATTTGTACTGCCTCTTCTTCATCCTCAAACGGAATGACAGATAAAACAGGGCCAAATACTTCTTCCTGGGCAATCCGCATCTGGTTGTTTACGCCGGTAAAGATAGTCGGCTCGACAAATTGCTTGCCCCTTGCGCCTTCGCCTGTATAGGCATTGCCGCCCAGCACACAATTTGCGCCTTCATTTTTGGCAATTTCCAGATAATCCATCACCTTTTGGAATTGGGGCGGGGTGGTTACCGGCCCTACATGCGTATCCAGAGACATCGGATCGCCAATTTTGGCTGTCTTGGCCACTTCAATAAGGCGGGCAACAAATTCATCATGGATAGAGCGTTGCACCAACAGGCGTGAGCCAGCGATACAGGTCTGGCCAGTAGCGGCAAAAATGCCTGAAATCGCGCCCATCACGGCAGCTTCCCTATCGGCATCCTCAAAAACGATATTGGGCGATTTGCCGCCCAGCTCCAGCGTGACAGGGATCAGCTTTTTTGCGCCATTTTCATAGATCTTCTGCCCCGAAGCATCCGAGCCGGTAAAGGCAACTTTCATCACATCGGGATGATCAACCAGAGGGGCGCCCACTTCTGCACCATAGCCGGTCACCACATTTACCACCCCGTCAGGGAAGCCTGCTTCCTTGATAAGGGCCATCATCTCCACTGTAGAGGCAGAGGTAAATTCAGATGGCTTAATCACCGCTGTATTGCCAGCGGCCAGTGCCGGTGCCAGCTTGTACGCCACCAATAACAAAGGCGAATTCCAGGGGGTAATCATCCCCACCACACCATAGGGCTCAAGGCGGGTGAAATTAAACATATTGGGCTTGTCTGTTGGAATAACTGTGCCTTCGATTTTATCGGCCAGACCGCCAAAATAGCGATACCATTCCCCGATATAGCGGGTCTGGCTGCCCATCTCTGCCAGCAGCTTGCCATTATCCTGTACTTCCAGCTTGCCCAGTCTTTCGGCATCTCTTTCCAGCAATTCTGCCAGCTTGTTCATCAGCTTGCCGCGATAGGTCGGGCTGCTGGTACCCCAGCCATTTTCAAAGGCGTCGCTGGCCGCTTTTACCGCCCTGTCGACATCTGCTGCATTGCCCCTGGCGATTTGGGCCCATACTTCGCCTGTATAGGGGTTTTCGCTGTCAAACCATTCGCCGCTATCCGGGTCTGTCCATTGGCCATTAATAAAATGCTGGTATTTTTTCATCTATTTATCCTTTTACAATCTTTTTGCGGGTTTATCTTAAAAAGTAGCGATAGCTCTTCTCTAGCTATCTTGCGGATTAAGCACAATGCGGCCTGTTACGCGTCCTGCCTGTAAATCATCTATGGCTTCATTTATAGACGAAAGCGGGCGCACCTCAACAGGAATCGGTTTTAATTTGCCGTGTTTATACATCTCTATCAGGCGGCGTAATTGCGGTGAATTGCCGACATGGCTGCCGCGCACGGTAAGGGCTTTTTGCGGTAGCCAGATTTGCGGCAGGGTAAAATCCCCGCCATGCTGGCCGACCACCACATAGCGCCCGGCCTTTGTCAAAGCTGTAACTGCCAGCGCGCCTGTCTGGCCACTGCCAAAAGTATCCAGCACGGCAAACAGCCTGTTTTCGGTCAGGCTTTTTAGCTGTTCTTCTGCATCCTCTGCGGTGGAATTCAATGTCAGGCTGGCACCCATTTCCAGGGCGGTTGCCAGTTTGGCATCATCAATATCGACCGCGATAATATTCGCATAGCCCATTGCCTTTGCTATGGCGATCCCGTTCAAGCCCAGACCGCCTGTCCCCAGAACCGCCAGCCATTCATTGCTGCGCACCGGGCCCAGTTTTTCCAGGCCATTAAATACCGTCAAGCCCGAACAGGCATAAGGGGCAACTTCTGCTGCTTCCAGCCCGTCAATATCAATGACAAATTTTTCATCCTCGACCAGCACATGAGTAGCAAATCCGCCATCGCGGTGGATGCCAATAATCCGCATAGAGGTGCAATCGCTTTCCCGGTCTTCTGAACAGGCAAGGCAGCTGCCACAGCCGATCCAGGGAAAGACAACTACTTGCTGGCCGGGCTGAACAGTCTTTACATCGCTGCCCACCTCTTCGACAATGCCGGCAATTTCATGCCCCAGGGTCAAGGGCAATACCGCCCCGCGCTGGGTAAAGGTCAGCTTGCCCTTCTGGCCTAAATCCATAAATCCCTTTTTGATATGCAAATCAGAATGGCACAGGCCGGCGGCCGTTATTTTCACCCAAACCGCTTTGCCTGGAATATCAGGCCGGCTGCGCGCACGGCGGGCAAATGGCTTGCCCCATTCTACCAGATCATAGCTACAACAATTTGACATGACACTCCCCCAACAACGCTTTATCTCCAGCCTTACCAGTCTGGCAAAATTTGCCCCCCAGAGCAATTTTTAAACAAGTCTCATCTAATGTTGGCCTCACCTTAATGTGCTAGTAAGAGCGCGGCATTTTCAAAACATGCTCGCCCACATAACTGAGAATCAGATTGGTTGAAATAGGCGCGACCTGATAAAGGCGGGCTTCACGATATTTGCGTTCCACATCATATTCCCGGGCAAAACCGAAACCGCCAAAGGTCTGGATACAGGCTTCTGCTGCTGACCATGAGGCATCTGCTGATTGCATTTTTGCCAGATTGGCCTCTTCGCCCGGATTGCCCCCTTCTTCATACAGACCAAGGGCTTTTTGCAACATTAATTCTGCCCCGCGCATTTCGGAATAGGCTTTGGCAATCGGAAATTGCACCCCCTGATTTTGGGCAATCGGGCGACCAAACACCTCACGCTCGCAGCCATAATCACGGGCTTTTTCAATAAACCATTTGGCATCGCCAATACATTCAGCAGCGATCAGCATCCGCTCGGCATTCATACCGCTCAGGATATAGCGAAACCCTTTGCCTGCCTCGCCGATCAGATTTTCAGCTGGCACAGGCATATCATCGAAAAAGATTTGCGTGGTCGCATGGTTCATCATGGTCGGCACAGGCCGGATAGTCAGGCTATCGCCGCGCACCTCGCGCATATCCACCAGCAAAACAGATAGCCCATCTGTCTTTCGCCCGCCTTCCGGTACCGGGCTGGTACGTGCCAGCAACACCATCAAATCGGAATATTCGGCACGCGATGTCCAGATTTTCTGGCCATTGACAATATATTTATCGCCCTCAAGCCTGGCGGTGGTGCGCAACGCGCTTGTATCTGTACCGCTTGTCGGTTCGGTCACGCCAAAGGCTTGCAGGCGCAATTTACCTTCGGCAATCTCTGGCAGATATTTTTGTTTCTGTGCATCATTGCCATGACGCAAGATTGTCCCCATTGTGTACATTTGGGCATGACAGGCCGCTGCATTGCCGCCCGAGCGGTGAATTTCTTCCAGAATCGCCGCCCCGGCAGATAGCGGCAAGCCCATCCCGCCATAGGCTTCCGGGATCAGCGCAGCCAGATAGCCTGCCTTGGTCAGCGCCTCTACAAACGCGGCCGGATAGGCATCACTTGCATCACATTCCTGCCAGTAGCGATTATCAAAATCAGCACAAAGCCGGCGAATACCATCGCGGATTTCGGGATGATCCAGGGGGTAGTCCATTAATTAAATTCCTCTCTTATTTTTGCCCCATCTTCATCCAGAACAGGTGCACGGGTGACCGAGCCATTTGCCCGGCGTACAGGTAAATCTGCAATATCGATAATTTTATCGCCCATCTGCACAGTTCTGTTTTGCAGAAATTCATGCGCCGAGACTTCTTCGACCGAGTTCAGGCTGGCACAGGCGATACGGGTTTCTTCCAGCATATCGATAATGACATCCTTGTCATGGGCAGCAAAGGCCTGATTGATAATCTCGGCCAGCGCGACCCGGTTTTTATAGCGTTCCGGATTATGCTTATAGCGCGGGTCATCGACCAGCTCTGGCTGTTGTAACACCTGCAAACAAAAATCCTTCCACTCGCGGTCATTTTGAATAGACAACATCACCTGGCGGCCATCCCTGGTATGATAGGCACCATAAGGGGCAACAAAACCGTGGGTTAGCCCATAGCGTTGCGGCGGCACATCGGAATAGCGATAGCCCAGCAAGGCCATATTCATCCAGTCGGTCATCACATCAAACATATTGACCTGTAAATCCACCCCCTTGCCGGTACGGGCGCGTTGATGCAGCGCCCTTAATATAGCGGAAAAGGCGGTTAGTCCGGTGGATAAATCTGTCATGGAAATGCCGACCCGAACCGGCTCTTCCGGGGTGCCGGTGACCGCCACTACCCCGCTTTCGGCCTGTACCAGAAAATCATAGGCTTTTTTGCGCCCGGCTTTGCCCTCTCTGCCATAGCCAGACAGCATACAGGTAATCAGGCCGGGGTTTTTTTGCCGCAAAATCTCGCCTGTCAGCCCGTAACGTTCCATCGCCCCGGGTGCCAGATTGCTCAGCAACACATCTGCCCCTTCTATCATCCGCCCCAATAGCGCCATATCTGCGTCTGATTTCATATCCAGGCAAATGGATTCCTTGCCCCTGTTCAGCCAGATAAAAATCGCACTATCGCCATCTGCCCAGCGGTCATAAATACGGGCAAAATCCCCGCCCGGACGTTCTACCTTTATGACCCGTGCGCCCGCATCGGCCAGCAACATTCCGCAATAGGGCCCGGCAACTGCCTGCTCTACCGAAATAACGGTTATGCCTTCAAGCTCATTTTCAAGTCCTGTCACGACATTCTTCCCTTATCTGACTATGTGCTGGAAATAGATGAATAGATTTATAAATCATATTGGCGATGGCAAAGGCTTGACAAGCATCATTAAAGGCTAATCATCAAAAAAACGTAAAAATTTTCCTAATCGATAAAAAGAGCGCTTTTCAGATGACATGCCCGGCCATAACAAAATCCTATGATACGCTGAACCTGACATTGCCTGACCCGCATATAGTAAAGGTGGAAATGCATCGCCCGGAAGCGGCCAATGCCTTTAACACCCAAATGGCCACAGAAATGGTCACCTTTTTTGAAGAATTTTCCCTGAATTTTGGCTCCTGCCGCGCGGTGATTCTAACTGGCAGCGGTACCAGGGCCTTTTGTGCAGGCGGGGATTTAAAAGAGCGCAATGGCATGAGCGATGCCCAATGGCAAGCCCAGCATCTGGTCTATGAGCGAATGGTCAGAGCCATTATGGGCTGTCCTGTTCCGATTATCGCTGCGGTAAATGGCGCGGCCTATGGCGGCGGGTGCGAGCTGGCGGCAATGGCCGATTTTGTCTATGCCGCCCGTCATGCCCGTTTTGCCCAGACAGAGGTAAAGCTGGGCATTATCCCGGGGGCAGGCGGAACCCAAAATCTATCGCGTGCTATTGGCGAGCGTCGTGCCAAAGAGCTGATTTTATCGGGCCGTGTCTTTAGTGCCGAAGATGCCCATAGCTGGGGTCTGGTCAATGCGGTCTTTGAGGGCGATCAGCTATTGGCAGAAACAGAAAATATCGCGCGGCAAATTGCCGATAATGGCCCGATTGCGGTGCGCCAGGCCAAACAGGCCATTACACGGGGTATGAATATGTCTCTGGCCGATGGTCTGGCCTTTGAAATTGAAGCCTATAACCGTGCGGTTCCAACCAAAGACAGGCTGGAAGGGGTGGCGGCCTTTAATGAAAAGCGCAAGCCGAACTTTACCGGCCATTAGGCCTGAACCGCCTCGGCAATAGCCAGAATATGCTGCATTTTTAAAATAACCGGCTTTTCGACCAGCCGGCCATCCACCACCACAACCCCGGTGGGCGCATCGCGGTAGGCCGCCAAAATGCGCCTGGCATTTTCAACCTCTTCCGGGGCGGGGGTAAAGACTGTATTTATGCCTGTCACCTGAACAGGATGGATAGCTGCCTTGCCGCCATAGCCCATATCGCGTGCGCGGCTCGCCTCGGCGGCCAGCCCGTCCGGGTCATCGACGGCCAGATAGGGCATATCCATCACATCCAGACCGGCCAGCACGGCCGCATGAACCACCCTTGCGCGTGCATAAAGCATGGCATCCCAGCCGGTAGTTGCCCGTAATTCTGTTGCCAGATCCACCCCGCCAAATAACAGCATTTCAATGCGCGGGCTGGCAGATGCGATGGCGCTGGCATATTCCAGGGCTTCGGCTGTTTCGATCAGCAAATGCACCGCCATATCCGGGGCATGGGCAGCCAGTTTTTTATCCAGTACAGATATCTGTTCCGGTGTTCTGATTTTCGGGATCATCAGGGCAGCCGGTTTTTGCGGCAAGGCCAGTATCGCCTCCAGATCAGCTGCGCCTTCTGCCTCTTCCAGCCCATTTATTCGCACCAGAATTTCGGGATAGGCTGGCAAGCCGGGACGGTTGGTAAAAAAATCCACCATATTGCTGCGGGCCATATCTTTCTGGGCAAAGGCCACCCCGTCTTCCAGCTCCAGACAGACCATATCAGCCCCGCTATTCAGGGCTTTATCAAAACGGTCGGGGCGGTTAGCCGGAATAAATAACAAGCTTCGACGCGGCTTTATGGCAGGCATTTCTTGCATCTCTTCATATCCTCTCCGGCAATTTTTTTAAAAAGAACTATCTCATTGCCTCTATCTTGAAGTGTGAGAGAAAAACCTTATCTGTAAAGCGTTAAGTTGATTTATCTGGCCAATCACCCCCCCCCTCATTGGTCTGAAAGAGCACCTGCCGGAGAGATAGATGATAAAATGTTTACACCATGCCGCCTTTAGATGCCGCAATTCTGAAGAAACCAGAGCCTTTTATGAAGATTTCCTGGGCTTGCCGCTGGCCGGGGCGCTGGAAATCAAAGAAACCAAAACAGGCCGGGAAGCAGAAGTACTGCACAGTTTTTATCAGCTGGATGATGGCTCTAACATCGCCTTTTTCGAAGCCCCTGAACAGGAATTTTCCTTTACCCGCCAGCATGATTATGATTTGCATCTGGCACTGGAAGTTAGCATGGAACATTTACATGATATGTTTGAAAAAGGTCAAAAAGCGGGCATCGAGACAAGAGGGATTTCGGATCACGGCTTTATCTCTTCTATCTATTTCCGCGACCCGAACGGCTATGTGGTAGAGCTAACCGCCAAAAAGCCGGATCATGATGAGCATCTTCATGCTGGTAATGACAAGGCGCGCAATATATTGGCCAGCTGGACAGAGCGCTATCACGCCCAATCCTGACACAGCATAAAAGCGGGATACCAAAAGATGACAGGCAAGACGCGGCGGCTTATCCTTGTTGTTTTTTCTGGCCTTATATTGGGGCTGGCAGGGTATCTGGTGCTGAATGCGCTGAACAGCAATATCATGCTGTTTTACAGCCCTTCTGAAATTACCGATGCCCAAAAGCAGGGACAGCGCTTGCGTCTAGGCGGGCTGGTAGAAGAAGGCTCGGTCAGCATTGACGGATTGCAAGCCCGCTTTGCCCTGGGCGATGGTGCGGGCATCACCCGCGTTTCCTATGAGGGGGCATTGCCCGATTTATTCCGCGAAGGCCAGGGGGTGGTAGCCCAAGGGGTGTTTGAGGGCGATATTTTCAAAGCCGATAGCGTGCTGGCCAAACATGATGAAAATTATATGCCGCGCGAAATAGCTGACAGCCTGAAAGAAAAAGGCGTCTGGCAGGGCAAGGAGAGCGCGCAATAAGCAGCGTTATCTGCGGTTGTCTGCGGCCAGACCCATTATCGCATAGCTGACAAGGGCGGCGGTGAAATCGCAATGGCTATGGGCTGGATGCGGGGCCAGCTCAACAATATCTGCCCCGATTATTTTGCGTCCCTCAACCGCCGATGCCAGCAAATCCAGTGCCTGATAAAACCCCAACCCGCCTGGAACAGGGGTGCCGGTTGCGGCCATAATCGCCGGATCGAGCCCGTCCAAATCAAAGCTGACATAGACCATTTCTGGAAAATCCTCTGGCAGGGAGGCTTTGCTTATCTGGCCGCGCACCAATTCCGGGGCATCTTTATATCCGATATTAAATTCTTTTCGTCTATCGGCTTCTTCCTGGCACAGGGCGCGCACCCCAAGCTGATAGATAGGCACATTTTTTTGCCCCAGCAAATGCATGACACTGGCATGGGAATGCGGCTCACCCTGATAGGCTTCTCTTAAATCTGCATGGGCATCTATCTGGAGGATGCCGATAGGCTGGTCAAAAACAGCGCGCAATCCCATTATCGCGCCATAGGTCAGGCTATGCTCCCCGCCCAGAATAATCGGGATATGGTTTTTGCTGGCAGCCGTAAAAACCGCTTGCCTTAAATTTTGCAAACAGCTCTGGATATCGCCCGAACAATCAATCGCCGGGGCGGTGAAAATACCATGTCGGCAAGGCTCGCCCCCCTCCAGCCATCTTTCCAATTGATGACTGGCTTCAATAATTGCCGCCGGGCCCCTTTCCGTGCCACTGCCATAGGAGACAGTTTTTTCCAGACCAAAAGGCAGGACATGGAACAGGGCTGTATCCTTGTTATTTTCGGCGCGTGTCAGCTCTTCGCCCAGAAACTGGGTTTCCCAGCCAGAGGATTTTTTTGTGATATCTGTCATGAGAGCCGTCCTTCAAAATCGTCAAAGGAAAAGGTTTTTACCATCTGCAAGCTGTCATCATCGCTGTCCCAGAGCATGATAGAAGGCAAGGGAACACCATTAAACATAGTGGTTTTTACCATCGAATAATGCGCCTGATCCAGAAAAGCAATTTTATCGCCTATCTGCGGGGTTCGGGCCAGGCAATAGCGGCCGATCACATCGCCTGCCAGACAGCTTGGGCCGCCAAACCGTACCCGAACCCCCTTATCTGCCTCGCCAAGCAAGGCCGGACGATACGGGGCTTCCAGCACATCGGGCATATGACAGGTAGCCGAGATATCCACAATCGCGTTCAGCCCGTCATTTTCTGTAATATCCAGAATTTCGCCTACCAGAATACCGGCATCAAAGGCTATCGCTGTCCCGGGTTCCAGATAAATTTCCAGCGCCAGTTCATCGGCCAGATGGCGCAAGAGCTTTATCAGACCATCGCGGTCATAATGGGGGCTGGTAATCATATGCCCGCCGCCCAGATTAAGCCATTTCAGCTTGCCTTTGGCACGGGTCAGGAGCGGCATCGCCGCTGCCACTGTTTTTTCCAGCTCTGGCAGACCCTGTTCACATAAATTATGGATATGCAGCCCATCTATCTGATCCAGAAGCCCGCTATCAAAATCACCAAGCGGAACGCCAAGGCGCGATCCGGCCGCGCTGGGGTCATAGGTAGCCACCTCTCCTAGCGGGATTTGCGGGTTCAGCCGCAAGGCTTTCTGGACATTTTTCCCCTTCAGTAAGGGGCCATATTTTTCCAGCTGGGCCACACTATTGAAAATTATATGGCCACAAATATCGGACAGGCTCTCAATATCGCTTTGCCGATAGGCGGGGCTGAAGACCGAGATCTCGCCATCTGTTTTATCCGGGAAATAATATTTCTTTGCCAGCCGGGCTTCATAGATGCCAGAGGCGCACGCCCCGTCCAGATATTGGCGAATAAGCGGGGCAGCCGACCAGAGGGAAAACGCCTTTAGCGCGGTCAGGATTTTTGCCCCCGAGGCGTTGGAAACAGCCGCTAGAATCTGTAAATTTTCTTCCAGCTTGCGCGTGTCTATGACAAAGGCCGGGCTGGCAATTCGGCTGAGGTCAAGCCGGGCAAACCGGCCAGGCCCGGCAGATTTGGTTTCCATCGCCATCTAGAACGCAAGCGGCTTTTCCAGCATCACATACTGCCAGGGCAGGCCATGCTGGTTCAGCATATCCATAAAGGGATCCGGGTCAAACTGTTCCATATTAAACACGCCCTCACCGCGCCATTTACCGCCCAGCATCATAGCAGCCCCTATCATCGCCGGCACGCCCGTTGTATAGCTGACCGCTTGCGAGCCCACCTCTTTGAAACAGGCTTCATGATCGCAGATATTATAGATATAGGCGGTTTTATCCTGTCCGTTATCGCTGCCGGAAATAATCGTGCCGATACAGGTTTTGCCAGTAGTGGTTTTGCCCAAATCGCCCGGATTGGGCAGCACAGCTTTTAAAAATTGCAGCGGAATAATTTCCTGGCCTTCATAAATAACCGGCTCGATAGAGGTCATCCCCACATTTTGCAGCACTTCGAGATGTTTAAGATAGGCATCGCCAAAAGTCATCCAGAAGCGTGCCCGTTCAATTTCCGGAAAATGCGTGACCAGCGATTCCAGCTCTTCATGATACATCAGATACATATTGCGCGCGCCCACTTCCGGGAAATCAAAATTTTGTTTGGTTGTCAGCGCCGGCGTTTCAATCCATTTTTTATCCTGCCAGTGACGCGATGGGGCGGTCACTTCACGAATATTAATTTCCGGATTAAAATTGGTGGCGAAATGCTGGCCATGATCGCCGCCATTACAATCCAGAATATCCAGCGTGCGCATATCCGCTATCAGATGCTTTTTTGTATAGGCGGTAAAGACATTAGTGACGCCCGGATCAAAGCCGGAACCCAGCAAGGCCATCAAACCCTGCTTGGCAAATTTTTCCTGATAGGCCCATTGCCAGCTATATTCAAATTTGGCTTCTTCGGGCGGTTCATAATTTGCTGTATCCAGATAATCTGCCCCGGCCATCAAACAGGCATCCATAATCGAGAGATCCTGATAGGGCAGGGCAAGATTAACCACTAATTTTGCCCCGCAAGCCTGGATAAGCCGGGCAGTGGCATCGGCATCATCAGCGTCAATCCGGGCGGTTTTAATCGACACGCCTGTACGCTCCAGAACAGAGCCAGCGATTTCATCACATTTAAATTGGCGACGACTGGCAAGGGTGATATCGGTAAAAATATCGGGCAACATCGCCATTTTATGTACCGCTACCGAGCCGACACCGCCTGCCCCAATGACCAGAGTTTTTGTCATGTCACCTTCTCCTGCCTGCTGTATTTACTACCCTTTTTTAGGGCTATAATCCGCAGATTAATGTTCTGCATGTTCAAAATAGGTATAGCCGTTCATACTATCTGTATAGCTGCGCAACATTTGCCGCCTGTCAGACGGGCTAAGCCTGCCGCCTTTCACTGCTTTTTCCACATTCGCCTTAAAAGCGGCTATCAGCTGTTTTGGCTCGTATTCCACATAGGAAAGCACTTCATAAATAGTATCGCCATCCTGTTCTTTTAGAATATCAAAGCCGCCATCTTCGCTCAATGCCACGGTCACCACATTGGTATCACCAAACAGATTATGCAGATCGCCCAGTGTTTCCTGGTAAGCGCCAACAAAAAACACCCCTAGATAATAATCCTCACCCTCTATCAGATCATGTACCGGCAGCGTATCGGATATCCCCTCGCCCAGCACAAATTTATCAATCTTGCCATCTGAATCACAGGTAATATCGCTTAAAATCGCCGCCCGCACAGGCACCTCATGCAAGCGCTGTATCGGGGCAAGCGGATGCAGCTGATCAATCGCCCAGACATCGGGCAGGCTTTGAAACAGGCTGAAATTACAATGATAGATATCGGCTGCCTGAACCAGCGCTTCATGCATATCTTCTGTCATCGCTTCGGGATCAAGCAAGACCGTTTTAATTCTATTCATCAGATACAGATAGGCACGCTCGGTGCGTGCGGTCATCGCCAGGCTAACCTGATTGCGCCGGAACAGGGCGCGTATTTCCTCGCGGTAATATTTCAAATCATTCCAGCATTCCTGTATCCGCTCACGGTTCAGATAGGTCTGGATTTCCAGCATTTTCAGCAAAAGAGGGTGGTCATTTTCCTCTGCTACCACCTCATATTCACTATCAAAATGGGTGGCTTCCAGCACATTGAAAATCAATAGCGAGGATTGGGCCACACACGCACGCCCGCTTTCGGTAATAATGGTTGGATGTTCAACGCCATTGCTATCCATCATATCCTTGACGGTTTCAATGATGTTCAAACAATATTCTTTCAAAGAATAATTGATGGAATTGGCAGCGGCCGATTGCTCGCCTGTATAATCCACCCCAAGCCCGCCGCCCAAATCAAGATAGGTAAGCGGCACACCCTCGCGGCGTAATTCGGCAAAGAACTGGCACGCCTCCTGCGCCGATTTTCTAATCTCGATGATACTGGGGATTTGGCTGCCCAGATGCGAATGTTGTAATTTCAGACAATCCAGATAGCCGGTTTCGCGCAACCGTTCGACCACATCCATAATCTGGGCAATGGTCAGCCCAAAGGTGGAACGATCCCCGCTTGATTCTGCCCATTTACCGCTAACCGTATTGGTCAGCTTGATACGAATACCCAATTGCGGGCGGATATCGCTATCTTTTACCACATCAAGAACCAGCTCCAATTCTCTGGGGCTTTCCAGAACGATAAAGATATTAAAGCCCAGCTTCATCGACATCATGGCCAGCTGCAGAAATTCTGTATCCTTTATGCCGTTACAAATAATAGCTGCCCGCTCTCCCAGATTAAGGCTAAGAGCGATAAGTAATTCTGCCTTTGAGCCAACCTCAAAGCCGAAATCATACAGCCTTCCATATTCAGCGATACGTTCAATCACCTCTGCCTGCTGGTTGACCTTAATTGGAAAAACGCCCTGATAGCGCCCCTTATAATCATATTCTGCTATGGCACTGGCAAAGCTTTGGTTGATCTCGTCAATGCGGCTTTTCAAAAAATCGGTGATACGCAGCAACACAGGCGTTTCAATACCGCGCTGTTGCAGATTTTGTATCAGGCTAAGCAAATCTGTTGGGGCCTGTGCCGGATTATCTGGATGACATAGCCCGATATGCCCATTTTCCAGCACCGTGATAAGGCCATCACCCCATTCATTTACACCGTAAATATCTTTTGCCATATCTGCGCCCTCCAGCCTTGAGATGCGATACCTAACCCCTTGATCACGAAATAGCAGTTTTGCTTATATACGGGTTTGTGCCTTAAAGGGTAGTCATAAAATATAGCCCTGGTGTAAAAATCTGGTTTTCCAGGCTATTTCCTGACAGATTAGAGGCATACAGGCTTAAAAAAAGCACCGCCGCAAGAAGAGGAGAGGCAAATGCCCTATTTTGAACGTGATGGCATTAAATTGCACTATATCGATGCTGGCCAGGACGCAAGCGGGGCAGAACAGCGCGCCATTTTATTTTTACATGAATTTGGCGGTGATGCCCGAACATGGCAAGAACAGGTCGCTTTTTTCAGCCAGCATCCAACCCATAGTCGGCGCTGTCTGGTATTGAGCGCGCGCGGCTATCCGCCCTCTGATGTCCCGGAAAAGGCAGCCGATTATGGCTGGGAAAAAAATCTGCACGATGCGCTTGGCCTTATCCGGCATCTTGGCCTGAAACAGATAGATGTGGTTGGGCTATCGATGGGCGCCTATATCGCCCTGTTGATGACCCTTAACGCCCCGGATATAATCACATCTGCGGTTTGTGCCAGTGTGGGTTCAGGCGGGCTTGCCCCGATGCGTGCGCCCTTTATCGCTGATGCGCTGGCCAGTGCACGCACTATCCTTGAAACAGATAAAATGCCGGCAACCGGCATGGCGATGGCCCCAAACCGTATCCAGCTGCGCGATAAGGACGAGGCGGCCTGGCAAAAATTTCGCGATCATTTACACGAACACCCCGCCATTGGCGCAGCCCATACGCTGGCAGAAGTACAGGCAAAACGACCGGGTCTGATGGGTTTTCAGGAACAGCTTCAGGCTTGTGAAATCCCTGTCCTTATTCTGGCAGGTGATGAGGATGAGCCATGTCTGGATGCCAGCTTGTGGCTAAAACGCCAGATGCCCCTATCCGGTTTGGCGATATCTAGCCGCTCTGGCCATTTGCTTAATCTTGAAGACCCGCAAGGCTTTAATCAGACCATTCTGGATTTTCATATATGCCTGGCAGAAAAACGCTGGAAAAAGCGGGATCAAACCCCTTTTACCTCGATGTTTGCCGCAGAGGATTAACCCCTAATCATATAAAAAGCTTTGCTTGTTCGCCCCGGCCATCATGGCCTGCTTTTGTGCCGCGCGCATTTCTTCATACAGCGCCAGATGTTCGGGGGCAAATAGCGTGCGTGGCGGGGCGTAATGGATGAAATGCTGGGTTCTGTCTGCCCCTCTGACCAGCATGGCATAATCTTTTTGTGCCACCTCCTGCATCACCTTTGGATTGACATAGCGAATAACAAATCCAATGCGCCGGTCTGCCGAGCTATTGGGCCCGGAGCCATGTATGGTGCGCCCGTGATGCAGGGAGACCTGGCCAGGTGCCAGCACAATATCTGTCTTTTCCTCTTCTTTTACCTCAACCTGAATTTCCTGCCCTCTGGAGAGTAAATTATTTTCAGCAAATGTATCTTCATGCGGCAAAATCTGATGGTTATGCGAGCCGGCAACAAATTGCATACAGCCGCTTTTCTGATTTACCTCGGACAGGGCTATCCAGGCCGTAACCAGATTATCGGTCGCCCCCAGCCCCCAATAGGTCAGATCCTGATGCATGCTGACAATATGCGGCGTGCTGGCTTCCTTGATAAAAAATTCCGCCCCGTAAATCAGAATATCGGGCCCTAAAATACCCTCGACCATATCCAGCAAATCCGGATGGCTGGCCAGCTCATAGGCAAAGGGCATCACACATTGGGCATTAATGCGTTTATAGGTATTGAGCGTGCGCGGCATTCCTGCCTCGCGGTAATCCTGTTCCACCTGCTCCAGCTTTTGCCGCCAGATTTGCGCGTCCCTGGCCGACATTAAATCCAGTGGAAATAAATAGCCATCGCGCCAATATTGCGCGATCTGCTGGTCGGTTAATTTTTTGGTGTGCGGGATGTGACCTTCGGGCATAATACCCTCCCTGACAGATAAAACTGCAATGATAGAAAAGATACGCTCTATTCCATAGCAGAACAGGTTTTTTTCTGCCTATCAAGGTAATTTTTAACCCCCCCCTTGTTAAAAAGAGGGCAAGCAATGCCCCCCTCGATGGCGTCCGGTTTTGCTTTATTCTTTTTTTTAAGATACGTGCATTTTTTTGCGCAAGGCCAGGATATCTGTGTCTGGATGGTCGCCAACATCCTGCCAGGTAATAGGCGCACCAGCTGGCACATCGCGGGTCAACTTCAAATGATGCGCCAGCCCAATAGGCACGCCGCCAATTTCAGCCGATTGCCGGGCAGAACAAAGCTTGCCCCAGACAGTAAAGCCGCCTTCCCCATCCAGCACCTCCCCGGCCTTTAACGGGCGCTTTGCGGTGGCCACCACATCGCTGTGATACCCCTTTGTCATGCCGGTAGGCTGGCCTAAAAGGGCTGCAGACAGAATAGAGATATTCAGCTCCAGCCCGATTAGATGGAAAGGTTTATACATCGCAGAATAGCGGCCACTGGCATCGGTATTCATGCCATATTGTTTAAAACAGGCCGCCGCATAATCATTCGGGGCTTCGATAACCACATAGACCCCCCAGCGCAGATCTCTATGCACTGGCCGGCCATCGCGCTCTATCGAGGTGACAACCTCAACCTGGCCTTTGCTCTCAAGGCAGCCGCCTTGTGATTGCGGGCGCAGGATATGGGCAAGATCATCCATCCCCGCTGCCGGAAAACCCAGCCCGTTTGAAGGGGCGGACAATCCTGTGGCATTTGAAATAGCCGCCATTTCCAGCGCAGATTTTGTGCCATCCAGAAAGCTGTTAAACATCTGGCTGTTCATGCCGGCTGCGCTGGCCTGTTCTGCGGTTAGCCCGTAATGATCCCACACTGTATCAGGGGTTGAGCTATGATAGGCGGGCAGATATTTTGTCCCCTTGCCAGCGGCTATCACCTCAAACCCGGTTGCCCGTGCCCATTCCACCATCTCTATTGTCAGGGCAGGCTGGTCGCCATAGGCCATGGAATAAACAATGCCGGCTTTGCGCGCCTGCTCGGCCAGGGCGGCACCTGCCAGCACATCAGCCTCAACATTGACCATGACGATATGCACACCATTTTCAATCGCCTTTTGGGCATGGCGAATACCGGCAATGGGATTGCCAGTTGCCTCTACGACCACATCAACCTTGCCAGAGGCCATCATCGCTGCCGCATCATCGCTAAATTCTGTTGCCGCGATTAGCGTGTCCGGCCAGCCAACAGAACGGCAAGCCGCCTGCGCATTATCGGGGCGCAAATCTGCGATAGCCGCAACGCTCAGGCCAGGGGTTGTCGGCACTTGCGATAAAAACATAGAGCCGAATTTCCCTGCCCCGATCAGACCCACCCGCACAGGCCGACTGGCATCTGCACGTTGCCGCAACTGGTCATATAGATACATAAAATATCGCCTTATTCCGCAGCGGCCAGCTGGGCCGCTACCAGCTCATCCAGACAATCATCATCCAGTGCGGTGATCGGTGTGAAATCGCGGTGGGCTATCCATTCTGCCCGGTTAAAGGCACGGATATGATTATCCACATGACATAAGGATAGATACACAATTGTTCTGTCGAATGGCGAGATATTGGCAGGGCTGGCATGTACCAAAAGCGAGGAGAACATCAGCATACTGCCCGCAGGCCCTGTAGGGGCAACACAGCCGCCTCTATCTGCCAGCTGTTTCACCAGTGCATTATCCAGCGTCCATAACGGATAGCTGGTAGTGCTCAGGTCATGGCCTGCTTCAACAACCCCTTGCTTGTGGCTGCCCGGGATAAATAATAACGGCCCGTTCGCTGCGGTCACATCATCCAGGAACACCGCGATATTCATCGCCCGGGGTTCCGGCATTTCATCATCACGCTTCCAGGTGCCATAATCCTGATGCCACTGCCAGACATCACCATCAAAGGCGGCTTTGGCATTTACCTTGAACTGATGCATATATACATCGCCCTCCAGCACTTGCGAGACAGGGTCAACCAGGCGCGGATGTGAGCCCAGGCGGCGAAACGGCTCATTATAGGTATGCGCCGCAAAGGCGGTACGGGCAACGCCGCTTTTTTCGCGCCATACCTCTTCGCGATCCATGGCATAGACATCATCTGCGGCCTGTTTTAACAGCCTGGCTTCTTCTGGTGAAAATCTGCCTGGAAAAAACAGATAGCCCTCTTCATCAAATTGTTTCTGTTCTGCATCACTAAGTCTCATCTCTTCCTCCTTGAAATAAACTGTTTCTGTTTTTTGGTTGCATTTACGCCGATCGCGCGTGACCCGCCAAAAGATTTTCACCCGCCAAAAGATTTTCAAAGGTCAACTGGCCACTGGTTTGGGCATGGCTGTTCGCATAATGGGCAGCCGCCTCGCTATCGCCAGCACAGATGGCCTTGGCTATTTTTTCATGTTCCTGCCAGATATCTGCTGCTGATAAAGGCCCGCTCAATACAATATGCATCGCCCGCATCATATGCGGCCAGCCCGGCTGGGCAGCCTGGAAAATTTCCGGATTGCCGGAATGATGATACATCGCGGTATGAAAGGCGATATCGGCAGCGACCAGCTCCCTGACATCCTTTTTTTCTGTGGCGTTATATCCTGCTTCCAGCAATCTGTTCAGATCAGATTTTACAGCTGGATGGGCATGGCGCGCACACAAGCTGGCCGCCAACCCGTCCAGCACCCCGCGCACCTGATACAGCCCCAGTAATTTTTCATTATCCAGAGGGGCAACCATGCGCCCCTTGCGCCCTTTTTCAACCACCAGCCCGTCTTTTTCCAGCAAGGCCAAAGCATGGCTTACCGGCTGACGGCTTACCCCCAGACGGGCGGCCAGGGCTTCTTGTGCCAATGGGGCAGAAGCGGGCAGATCGCCGGTCACAATCGCCTGTTTTATCTGCTCATAGACCTGATCTATCAGGGCAGGTTTTGTATCTATCGGAAACATAAAATGCCACTATTTCACTCAAGGGATATTTTCTGAATTCAGGGGATATTTTCTGAATTCAGAATTCAGAACACCAAATTGAGATATTTTAGCCCTTAGGTCAAGCAAAAATTCTCCCCCGCCCCCCTATAAAACATATGGTAAAACATATGGTAAAAAATATCGTCAAGGTGTGTCTGATTTTGAACGTATAAAAAATGTGGCAAGGGCGAGGATAGAAATCACAATCGGATAGCCCAGATATAGCCCGGACTGTACCATCAGCAAAATGCCCGCCACCGTCAGAATCGAAAGACCGGATAAAATGCGCTGATACAGGCGGGGCAATTTAACCACCCCTGCGGCACAGACCAGCCCGTATAATATCAGAAAATTAATGCTGGCCAGGGTCAGCATCCTGTCAATTTCTATCACCTGCCAGCCATGCAAGGCCAGCACAAATAGCCCAACCACCGCAAAGGCCAGCAGCGCATATTTGGGAATATGGCCAGATAATCGCCCCAGCCTGGCCGGCAAATACCCTTGCTGGCTGATAGAATAGATCATCCGCGATACGCTCCAGCACTCGCCCATATCAGGAGTGCAATAAATAGCGCGACAAACTGGCTGGCGCTTATACCCAAAACAGGGGCCAGCAAATGCATAAAAGGGGCTGTATTAAAGGTCGCGGGGCCAGCATGTATAATAACAATTGCACAGGCCAGATACAGAGCCGCAGCGATAAAAAAAGAAGCTGCAATAGCGATAGGCAAATTGCGGTGCGGGGATTTAAACTCGCCGCCCAGCGAAATGGCCACCTCCCAGCCGGTAAAGGCAAAGAAAATAAGCGGAACAACAGAAAGGCCAGTGAGCCATTTTTTATCTTACAAAACGGCAAATAGCTGGCCGGTATCCAGTAAGCCGGAAGAAGGGGTAAGCCAGAAACCCGCAATCAAAATCGCGATCATTAAAACCAGCGAGGTGCTACAGGCGATACTGCCCAATTGCCCCGC
>Ga0209654_1000350_pt1 | contig 46634 bp, 41 predicted proteins | sample SaaInl1SG_22_DNA_FD_184646 | JGI IMG/M metagenome (GOLD analysis project Ga0209654, IMG submission 184646) | Marine microbial communities from expanding oxygen minimum zones in the Saanich Inlet - ESP_161SG_22_DNA (SPAdes) (version 2) | ecosystem: Environmental > Aquatic > Marine > Intertidal... | reverse complement strand
GGAGAAGATCACGGATTTGTAGCCGATTTAGTAATGGGCCCTAGAGGTACCGAGGCCGTTTTCAATTCTTTCGGATCCTCAAATATGATCAATCAGCTCTATGTATATTACAATCTGAGCGATAGCGTAACGTTGACTTTTGGTAATTTCAACACCTTCTTAGGCTATGAAGTAATTTCACCAGCTGCTAATTTTAACTATTCTACTTCGTATTTATTCTCTTACGGCCCCTTCTCTCATACTGGTCTTAAACTAGATGCAGCACTTAGCGATGACATTTCATTGATGCTTGGTGTGATGAATCAAACCGACTATACCGAGGGTAATTTTGATAGTGCCGGTAATGGCGACGCGTTTGACAAGTATATGTTCGGAGCTCAACTTGGCTTATATGGTCAATACCTGAACCTTCTCGCTGGAGAGGATTACACTCAGATTGACTATACCGGAGGATTCGATCTATCTGAAGGGTTCTATCTAGGTATTAACGCATCAAAAGCATCATTAGCCGATGGCGCTGAGTTTTCAGGTGTTGCTCTCTATCCGCAGATTGGTCTGTCTGAAGATTTCTCTATCGGTCTACGAGGCGAATTATTTAAAGATAATGGTGCCGGAATTCTTGGAGACGGAGAACTCGATAATACTTCGCTAACCCTAACAGGAAGTTACTCTAGTGGTAACTTCACATTTAAACCAGAATTTAGATTAGACAAAGGTTCTGAAGCTTTCTACGTAAATGAAAGTGGAAGTACTGATAGTTTATCTTCATTTGTTTTGGCAGCCATATACAGCTTTTAACTGAACTAAAAATCAAAAAAAGGAGGCTTTAAAAGCCTCCTTTTTTATTTCTTAAATAAATCAAAACTCTTCTCCCCTGCCAAAATCGCTGTTTCAAGATGGTTGGCACTAGGCACTAAAGGACAAGAATATTTTGGATTATAAGCACAGTAAGGATTGTAAGCTTTATTAAAATCAATCAAAACTGAATCCTTTAAGGGGTAAGTAAGATCGATATAACGCCCTCCTCCGTAGGTAAAATCACCATTAGTTAAATCCGTAAACGGTAAAAAGACATAATCTTCCACTGCATCAACTTCACGATAAACAAATAAAACATGACGACGATTATTGAGTTCAAAAAACAAATTACCGTAAACGATTTCATTTGTGACCGAACCAGTGGTGGTTTTCATTGGAATCGTATCCTTTTTAAACGCTTCGCGAAAAAGAGCCTTAACTTGATATTTGCTAGATGGAGTAAAGAAGTCTAATCCATTAAACGTTTTCTTTTCTTTTGGTCGAAGCGGAGAAGTACTTGGATCTAAGAAATACTCATTTTTATTTATCTGCCACTCATAAACGGTATGCAGGTGCTCAGGTACGGTATCTAAGTTAACACGAGTGACTTCAGCGTGATATCGCTTCTCCTGACAGGATAACACCGACAACCAAAGGGTAAGCAAAAAAAGATTAATTAAAATGTGGGCGCTGTATCGGAGCATTTTTAATCACTTGAGATAGAACAATATGCGTTCTAGTTTCACCATACGAAATTAATAAATCAATCAGCTTTTCAAGGTGTCTTTGGTCACGCAATACGACCTCCATGATGATATTCTCATTCCCGGTAACTCGATAACAATTTCTGACCTCCTTTAAAGATTTGACTTTTTCGAGAAACGGCTTAAGCATTCCTACAAAAGCACGAAGGTGAATGATGGCATGTAATTGATAACCAAGAGGCTCAGAGTCAATGGCAAGCTGATAACCTTGAATAATTCCTCGATCTTCTAAACGTCTGATTCGATCTGCAACAGCAGGAGCGCTCAAACCTACAACCTTAGCGATAGCAGACTGTGGTGTTTTGGCATTTTGCTGAAGTTGTTTGAGTATCTGCCAATCAATTTTATCTAATCGATCCATTCCTTATAAAACAAAATATTTTAACTAAAATACCTTAATTAAATTAGTTAATAAACAAAAACACCTTATAAAACATATCCATTACCATGAGGAGTAAAGTAATTTCGTACGGTATGTTGACATCAAGAACCCTATATCAGCGAACCCTCAATATTTGCGAACTCACCGAAAAAGTGAGTAAGGCTTCTGCGTGCCAGCCTCGGCTAAAATCATTTAGTCTAGAGCTATCCAATCATTTAGTTAGCGATAGCATTCTATTGAAGTCTAGTATACACAATGCACTTTCAAAAGACCTTAGTTTTCATGGTCAAGGCAAAATCGTCCAATTTGCATTGATTTTAGTTAGAAATCTACAGTATTACCTGAAAGGTTTAGAATATGACGCTAGCCTGCCCAGTGATTACACTAAAGCAATTCTAGACGAACTGAGAAAATATCAGCGGTATCTTTCAATGAATCACAAAAGATGGAGTAGCCTTATTAATTAGCAAGTCCTTTTAAAAACCCTAGTGCCTTCTCGTTAAAAGTCTGTGGTCGCTCAACATTTACAACGTGACCACATTTTTCAACTACAATAAGATCAGCTAATGGATTAGCACCTACTAATTCTCTTATCGGAGGGAGAAATAAATAATCTTCTTCTCCCATTAAATATAAAGTTGGTACCATAGACCTAGTCTCTCTATAAAAACGAAGAAGTGGATTGAGATCTGCGGTAAGTTTAAACCAGCGTAAGAATTCTTTCTGATACAATTTCTTTGCCTCTCGAACAAAAAGATTTCTAGACTCTTTGTGATTTTTGTTGGGCATTATAATAAACGCAAAGAATCGATACAACCATAAATAAGGGATCATTGATTTGACCCAATTACCCAACTTTATCAATAATTGAGATCTAAAATCTAATTTTACAATAGCGCCTCCAAGGACCATTGCATTAATTCGATTAGGGTATCGATCTTCGACATTTCGTATAAGAATGGTACCTAGTGAAATCCCGATAAAATGAGATTTTTGAATACTTAAATGATCTAGAACTTCAATAATGTCATCAGTGACAGAATCAAAGGTGTAGCGCTGTAAGGCCTTAACCAAATTCGATTTAGAGTTTCCATGACCTCTAAGGTCTAATAGAAGTACATTAAAGTGTCTTTTGAAGTCCCTTATCTGGCGATACCAAATCGTAGAACTACCTCCAGCACCGTGAACGAAGGTCACCCACTGGTCGCTTTTAGCTTCGGTATAGGTAGTGTAGTGTAACATAACTATGAAACTAACAAACTTTTCATTTGCTGCTGCAGTTCTTTCGCAGAATTTGCTGCCGCTTCTGCAAAATCTAGCCCAGAACTGGCATAAATTATTCCACGTGAAGAATTAACAAGCAATCCTACCTTGTCATTTCTGCCGTTATCATAGACTGCCTTAAGGTCGCCTCCTTGAGCACCAACTCCCGGAACTAAAAAGAAGGCTTTCGGTGCTAAAACTCTAATCTCCTGTAGTCGGTCGGCTTTAGTGGCGCCTACTACATACATCACACGCTCTGCGTGGGTATAATTTTGAGTAGTTTTAATTACGTGTTCATACAGTGTTGAACTACCCTCTCCTATGTACTGAAAGTCTTCAGCACCTTTATTTGAGGTTAAGGCAAGAACAATAGGATACTTTTCTTCTTGTTTTAAAAACGGTTCAATCGCATCACTCCCCATGTAAGGAGAAAGCGTAACCGAATCAAATCCGAGTTGATTATAGAAGGCTTCAGCATAACGCTCGGCTGTATTTCCGATATCACCACGCTTGGCATCAGCGATGGTAAAATGATTCGGATAGCTGTCATTCAGATAAGCAATCGTTCTTTCAAGCGATCTCCAGCCCTTAACCCCATACGCTTCGTAAAATGCAAGATTGGGTTTATAAGCCACGCAATAATCTGCAGTTGCATCAATGATCGCTTTATTAAATTCAAATAAAGGGTCTTCAGTATCTTTTAAATGTACGGGGATCTTTTCGAGATCCGTATCTAATCCGACACATAAAAAACTTTGCTTCTCTCGTATTTGTGCTACTAGACGATCTATTTTCATGTTAGAAAGACTCAGAGGCCTCTTTTAATTTCTCTGTGTTATCTACTAATTGAAGTTCATCGATTATACGTTGAATATCCCCGTTTATGATGTTTTGAAGATCATAGAGTGTGAGTCCGATTCGGTGGTCAGTAACACGACCTTGAGGATAGTTATAAGTTCTAATCTTTGCCGAACGGTCGCCCGAACTCACCTGCGAATTACGCTTAGCCGCATCCTCTTCTTGACGCTTTGCGAGTTCTAAGTCATATAAACGAGATCTTAATACCTTGAAGGCTTTTTCTTTGTTCTTGTGCTGAGATTTTTGATCCTGACACTGAGCAACAAGCCCGGTTGGCAAGTGGGTTAGTCGAACTGCAGAGTAGGTCGTATTCACCGATTGACCACCAGGACCTGAAGAACAAAAGAAATCGATTCTAACATCTTTTGCGTCGATTTGAACATCAAAATCTTCAGCCTCAGGAATAATCATAACCGTAGCAGCACTGGTATGTACCCTTCCTTGAGTCTCAGTTTGTGGAACGCGTTGAACACGATGCACACCAGCCTCAAATTTTAAGGTACCATAAACGTTGTTTCCGGTCACCTCAAAGTGAATCTCTTTAAAACCACCTGCAGTACCTTCATTTAAGTCAATCACATTTGTCTTCCAGCCTTTGCTTTCGCAGTATTTAGAGTACATCCTATAAAGGTCACCAGCAAATATACTGGCCTCATCTCCTCCAGTACCTGCGCGAATTTCCATTACAACATCTTTTGCATCCTCTGGATCTTTTGGGATAAGTAGAAACTTAATCTCCTCTTCTAGCGGAGGTAAGGCCGATTTAGCCTCATCCATTTGCATTTTGGCCATTTCAACCATTTCTGGATCTTCAGCCGCTGAAATAATTTCCTCAGCCTCTTCAAGATTCGCTAGTAAGGTCAGGTATTCTTCTCGCTTCTCAACGATGGGTCGCAAATTAGTGTATTCCTTGTTAAGGTTGACATATCGCTTCTGATCAGCAATCACGTCGGGTTGAATGATCAGGTCAGAAACCTCATCATAACGTTGTTTAATGATATTTAATTTATCAATCATAGGTGCGCTTTGCAAGACTCAAATATAGGCCATTTGAGTAGATAGCATTTAAGATTTAGGCGTATTCAAACTGCCCAAACTCACTTCTTATGGTTAACTTCTTTTGGGCAGAACCCTCTACCCTTCCGATCACTTTAGCTCGGATATTAAAGGTCTCCGATATACGAATCATCTCTTCAGCAGTTCTCTCATCCGTGTAGGCTTCAAGACGATGTCCGGAGTTAAAAACTTGGTACATTTCTTTCCAATCCGTATTCGATTCTTTCTGAATCAATTTGAATAGGGGTGGAATTTCAAATAGATTATCCTTTATCACATGAACCTCATCGACAAAGTGTAGCACTTTAGTTTGTGCTCCACCACTGCAATGAACAAGCCCGTTAATTTTATTACGATCGATGGTTTCAAAAATTTTCCGCATTAATGGCGCATAGGTTCTAGTGGGAGACAGTACTAGTTTACCTGCATCTACAGGGCTATCCTCAACGGCATCAGTAAGACCAACGTTTCCACTGTAAACCAAATCGCTCGGTACTGAAGGATCATAAGTTTCAGGATATTTTTCAGCCACTGCCTTAGAGAATACATCATGCCTAGCAGAAGTTAATCCATTACTTCCCATACCCCCATTATAAGTGTCTTCATAAGTAGCCTGCCCGTAGGATTCAAAGCCTACAATCACATTTCCAGGCTGAATGTTTGCATTATCAATTACCTCATCTCTTCGCATTCGAGCAGTAACCGTAGAGTCAACAATTAGAGTTCTAACCAGATCACCTACATCAGCCGTTTCACCTCCAGTGGTATGAATCTGAACTCCAAAATCAGCCAATTGACGCACTAACTCCTCAGTTCCATTAATAATTGCGCCGATAACTTCACCTGGAACTAGGTTCTTGTTACGTCCGATCGTAGAGGATAATAAAATCGACTCGGTAGCACCTACACAAATCAAATCATCAAGATTCATCACCAGAGCATCTTGAGCAATTCCTTTCCAAACCGATAAATCCCCAGTTTCTTTCCAGTAAGCATAAGCCAGTGAAGACTTTGTTCCAGCTCCATCAGCATGCATCACAATACAATGATCTTGACTTCCTGTAAGATAGTCAGGAACTATTTTACAAAAGGCTTTTGGAAATAATCCTTTATCAATGTTTTGAATCGCTTTATGAACTTCGTCTTTGGTAGCAGAAACCCCTCGCTGATCGTATCGCTTTGAAGAATTCGAACTCATGAATAGGTATTTGAAGCAAAAATAGAACTAATGTTTAACAAATAGAGTCCCTCTTAAATGCACATTTACACAAAATGATTGCAGTTTTTTAACAAGTTTATAATTATTTGATAACTATGGGTTTAAGAAACAGAATCAGAAAAGAATTCAATTACATTTGGGGTTTTAATGAACTAAATCCGATTCAATTACATCATGAACAAAGCGAAACTTGAGTATATCTGGCTTGACGGTTATACTCCAACACAAGAACTTAGAAGTAAGACTAAAGTAGTTTCAAACTTCGATGGTAAATTAGAAAGTTGCCCAATCTGGTCTTTTGACGGTAGCTCAACACTTCAAGCAGAGGGTGGATCTTCTGACTGTCTACTTAAGCCGGTTAATATTTACCCAGATCCGGATCGTTTGAACGGATTTTTAGTAATGTGTGAAGTACTGAATGCAGATGGTACTGCTCACGAATCAAACCATAGAGCTACTATCGATGACGATGATAACGATTTCTGGTTCGGATTTGAGCAAGAATATTTCTTAATGGATACTGAAACAGACCTTCCACTAGGATTCCCTAGAGGAGGTTTCCCAGGACCTCAAGGACAGTACTACTGTTCAGTTGGCGGTCGTTACACTTGGGGTCGTGAATTCGTAGAAGAGCATCTTGACATTTGTCTCGAAGCTGGTCTTAACGTTGAAGGTATCAATCAAGAGGTAGCACCAGGACAGTGGGAATTCCAAATTTTTGCTAAGGGAGCTAAAGAAGCTGGCGATCAAATTTGGGTAGCACGTTACCTTTTAAATAGAATAACTGAAAAGTACGGATACTATATCGAACTTCACCCAAAACCGATTAAAGGAGACTGGAATGGTTCGGGGATGCATGCAAACTTCTCAAATACTGCACTTAGAACAGCCGGCAACCGCGAAACTTACGAGAAAATTTGTGAGGCTTTTAGACCAGTTGCTAAAGATCACATTAATGTTTATGGTGCGTATAACAACCAACGTCTCACTGGACTTCACGAAACTCAATCAATCAATGAGTTCTCTTTTGGAGTTTCTGACCGTGGAGCTTCAATCCGTATTCCAATTGCAACTGTTGAAAACGGTTGGAAAGGATGGTTAGAAGATCGTCGTCCTGCGTCGAATGCTAACCCATATGAAGTAGCAGGAATCATCATTAAAACAGTTAAATCTGCAGGTGTCTAACCTTCAGTTTAACACAAATACAAAGGCCACCCAATGGGTGGCCTTTTTTATTTCTTGATTATCTATCAAAGAATCACTTTATACACGAAAGCTCCATAAATTGAGAGAAGCACCAATCCTTCTTTCCAACTCAATTTCATTTTACTCGGAGCAAATACTAGAGGAAAAAGTACAAAGGCAATAAAAGTCATGAAAAATAAATCGTTAGTAATAAACCCTTGATCTTTTACTGTTATTGGGCTTACTATGGCGGTAATTCCCAAAACCGACATGAGATTAAAGATGTTCGACCCAATCAAGTTTCCCAGTGAAATCGCCTTCTCCTTTTTAATTATCGCAATGATGGAGGCAGCCAACTCTGGAATACTAGTGCCTATAGAAACAACCGTAATTCCAATCACACGGTCACTTACTCCTAAATCTTCTGCAATACTTACGGCCGACTCTACTAGCCACTCTGAACCTAACCAAAGACCTACACCTCCAGCAACGAGGTAGACAAATGTCATAGGCGTTGACAATAACTCGTCATCACTTGGCATTTCATCAACAATAGCAGGGCCTGATTTCATTTTGAGAAGCCACCACAAAAAGGCAATCATTGCAAAAACCAAAACTCCACCTTCTACACGCGAGAGTACTCCGTCAAAATACAGAAAGCCCAACAGCATCAATGAGGCAACCATCATTACAGGCCAATCAATTTTATAAAAAGATGAGGTAACCTCCATAGACCCAAAGAGAAGTGTAACTCCAAGTACTAAACCAATGTTAGCCGCATTAGAGCCAACCACATTCCCTAATGCTAGATCAGGATTACCCGCAAGCGCTGCCTTCAAACTAACCACTAATTCAGGTAAGGAGGTAGCGAAAGAAACCACCGTCATCCCAACAATAATTTTAGGAATAGATAACTTCAGGGAGATCGAAACCGAAGACTTAAGTAGAGCGTTACCTCCAAAAATTAGTAGGACCAACCCTCCTAGCAACAAAAGAATTTGCGTCATACCTCAAAGATAGTTTTCTTCGCCTTATCTTAAACAGCATAGAACCACCGAGATGAAAAAGAATTTTTTCCAAATACTGGCTAAGCTAAACCGATCACTCCTACCCTCACTTAGTAAGAGAAGGGTAGATTTAGCAAAAGCCACAAATATGCAGAAGTTACTGATTGCCTACAGATACTATATAACCACAAGAGCTATTGATTAAGCAATAAATATATAGGTCAAAACAATCTATCGAAAATCAATAAAGCCTTTGGCAATTTCATAATATCAGCTATATTTGCACCCCATAATCGGCCTCGTGGCGCAACTGAATAGCGCATCTGATTACGGCTCAGAAGGTTGCAGGTTTGAATCCTGCCGAGGTCACTTAAGAACCAAAAAGGGTTAACTGCGGTTAGCCCTTTTTTTATGAGGTTTCATGAGTGATTCATAAATACATCGTGCGAATCCCATCGTTATGAAAATAACTAAATTCTTTGGCTTTTATTTTGTCAGTCTTCAGAACAAAGATTATTGAAGATTCATTTATTCAATCTTTTATCAATGTTACAACCGCTAACAAGGATATACTTCACCTGTAACAGGGGCTTCACATTCAGCGTGTGTACAAGACGAAAGCATAACTAGACGTATTAGTAAGAATAAAATAGTTCTAATCACAATAGGTCGCAGAGTTTAACTAACAGGTAATGAATCAATATGTCCAATGTTAAAATTAATTCCATTTAATATAACAAAAAATTCATCTTAAATTCATCCTTTCTCCTTTAATATCTAAGATATTTAAACTCCTCGTAATCAGTTAGCTATCAATGGATATAGAAAAGCGTATTGCCGAATTATACTGCTCGAATCCCGCAGCGGTTAACAGTCTTTTTATAAACGGCAGGTTGTATTTGAAAGATGAAATACGTGCGATTGCTGAAAAATACTTGGATAAATCAGAATGTACCTGTATTGACCTTTTAAGTAATGATGACCTAAATGATAGACTTGACCGAAACATTCACCAGAAAATGATGAAAAGCTTTCGTTCAAATATTAAAAATTTCAGAGAAGACATTTCTTAGAATTTCAACTTAAATAGTAGACCTATCCTCCTATAATTTAGCTATACCTTCGCCCCTTATATACATTAAGAAGACCATTCTGTTAGGATGCCTAATGGTAGCTTCAGATTACCTCAAAAAAAAAGGCGGTTAAGCCAACCATAGCCTACCTACCTTTTTAATAAAATAGGGTGTGAAGCCCTACGGTGTAAAAGTAGGCTAATTAATCTTATATCTACCCTTTAATGGTTAATAATATTCTTAGAAATCAATACAGGCAAATCCTTTTCCTTTAATTCAGTTACATCTAAGCCTCTTAGATAATTGAGCGAGACATTGAGATTAGAATGCCCACATAGCCTTCTGAAGTTTACTTAGAGAGCCTGTATGGGTGTATATATCGATTGCTGCTGTATGGTTTAAATGAATATTGAACACCTTCTTTAACAGGGTTTATTCGCTTAAATCGCCTCCATATATTAGAGAAGTAACTCTTATTAAATGGTTTTTCCTTATTGATAAGAGATTAAGGTGAGACTCTCTCTTTTTTAGTTATTTACGCACATAGCTCGGTACAAGCACCATGAGATTTCTCTTATTTTTTAACCTGCTACCCGAAAGATGAATAAATGATAAGTCTTCACTATATACTAGGCAAATAAGAGTGTAGCTGTAGATGCTAACACAAAGACAAGTAGTGTAATCCCAAACATTGAAATCGGTTTTAACCACCACTTATCATCTCCATTTCGTTGCACATAAACAATATAGAAGGTATTGATTACCACTAATAAAATGAAGAGATTATTCATTACATCAGCTACTGTCAAAATCTCACTACTAATCGCAGAATCAACAAAGTATTTATTACCAACTACAGCGATAATAGAACCGATTGAAAGTTCAATTCGCGATTCAAACTCATCCTTAGTAATAAAGAATGCAAGCCAAGAGATAAACATGGCGATAAGACCTCCCGAAAAGAGTTTTAAAAAGAGCCACGAATTCTTACGAGAGATCATCATATGAAACTCTCCTATACTTCGAACCTCAGCCCTTCCGAGGTCTTCATCATAGATGGTAGTTTCCTCAAAGGTTTCGTTGAATAAAATCGTATCAATCACAAAACCTCTGCGCAAGTTTCGAACTCCAGAAAAATTGGGTGGAAATATCTTCGAATCACGAATTCGGACCAAAGAACTGTCCTGTAAAGATTCTATTCTCAAAGTTACCTTTTGAACGTCGAACGGATATCTAGTCATATCCCAATTATGATACATCTCAGTCTCCAAATACTTAGAAAATTGGGCCTCACCATCAAAAGTCCCATCATACTCCCAGGGCGTTTGCTTGAGATAGGAATTCTCCGGGTGAACTACTCGAAACAAATTCTTTCGCTCAGGCATTAAAAATAGTGTATCTCCATTTGCTAATTTATAAGCCACCTCTTTATCATGGTAAGCGTATAAACTCGATTTTATAATGTAGTTAGGTTTATTGGTTTCAAAGGATAAAAGATCTTCAAGTACAAATTCAAAAGATAACTCTACGGGTATATCTAATTGAACCGAATCTGGGTCTTTGAATGAATATACTCGGCTCCAATACGGATGCTCTTTAATGGATCTGACATGAATTTTACCTAATTCACTTTCTCGATAATCTTGCTCACCACAAGAAATCATCAAAAGGAGTAAAAAGAACCCTAATAATTGTCGCAAAAACATAGTCACAATATAAGTTTTTGCTCGAAGACGATAGATATATTCACTAATTTTCGGTAATGAAACTTAAAAAAACAGCTACGCTATTTTTTACCTTGCTAATATCAATGCAAGTCTCAGCTCAAAGTTTTACAGGAAAAAACACAAAGTCAGCTGATCTTTTAAAAGAATTAAGACTCACTCTTATTCAGAGCGATTTAGAAACTACGGTTAATATTTCTGGTATTGAGAAACTTATCGAAGATTCAGAAAGCCGTTTTAAGTATACACCTAAATACTTAGACTGTTTCAACTGCAATGAGCATTCACTAGAAGTGGTTTATGAAATTGTGGGAGAATATACTTTTGGCGGACATTCAGGCAGTAAAACCTTTTCATTACGGTACTCACCGACAATAGAAAACAGAAGCGTAGGCAGCCTTCAAATGATCGAAAGAAATGGAGAAAACTTAATCGCTGCGGAGAGTTTTAAACGAACTATTACAAAAGGAACAACGCTATACATCAAACTGATTGAGGTGCGCGGATATGTTGTCAATAACAGCATCCGAACCGATAAAAAATTCTATCGCTTAGGAAAGCTATTTAAGTTTTAAACCTCTTCGATAGTAGCGGTCAAACCCGACTGCAGAAGCGCTTCACATCTAGGTCTTAAATCATCGTAATCTCCTCTCTTTACTGAACACTTTCCTTTGAAGTGAACGATAAGGGCACATTGATGTGCTTGCTCTTCAGTATGTTCACAATAGCGTACTAGCATCGCAATAACATGATCGAAGGTATTGTGATCGTCATTGTGTAGAACAATTTCATAACCCCTAGCTACTAGGGTTTCAACAGCTACATCTGCTTGCTCTTCGGTTTGACTAAAACGAATGTATTCTGTCATTAATTTTCAAATCGAAATTTTGCGGCTACCCAACGATCTAAATCAGTAGACTCACTAAGTCTTAGACCATGTACTGAGAAGGCTTCTGTTAAAATTGGTAGATCTTCGATGTAGAAACCACTCACCCACAATTCAGATGACGCGTTCATATGGGTAACATAGTCTGATACCTGATCGAGAAGGATGTTACGATTAATATTCGCAAGAATTATATCATAAGGTCCTTCAGCCCTTTGACAACTATTGTCTTGCCATGCATTAATTGAAACCTTATTTCTCTCGGCATTTTCTAAGCTATTCTCAATACACCAAGAGTCAATATCTATCGCATCACAGTTTGCTCCCTTTAGCGCCGCAAGAATAGCTAAAATACTCGTACCACAACCCATATCGAGAATACGCTTGTTTTCTAAATTATCTAATCGGCTCAAAAAATCGAGCATTTGATAAGTAGTTTGATGATGGCCGGTACCGAAACTCATCTTTGGTTCGATAACCAATTCATAATCTGCCTTGATCGGGTCATGAAAGGGTGCTATAACCGATACACGATCTGCAACCACAATGGGCTTAAAATCAGACTCCCATTTAGCGTTCCAATTTTCCTGTTGAATTTCACTTATCGTCCACTCAATAGATTCTGCAATGCTAGTTGTGTAGGGAAAGTGATCGACAGCATTTAACTCATTCGCATTAAAAAGCGATTGATCTACATAAGCCTTGACCCCTTCTTCTGTTTCTAAAAAGGTATCAAAAGGCAATGCTGAAAGCTCATCTACCAATACATCCCGAATAGGCTCCAGAGGCATAACCGTAAAAGTGAATTCGAAATATACAGGATCAGCACTCATTACTCCGCAGCAGCAACGATAGCCAAAAAGTCTGACGCAACTAGTGAAGCACCTCCAATTAGACCTCCGTCAATATCAGGATTAGCAAAAAGATCCTTTGCGTTTCCTGGCTTCACGCTTCCTCCATAAAGGATTCGAATTTTTGAAGCAACCTCGGTTGAATAGGCATCACTTAAGAATGATCTAATGTGTGCATGCATTTCTTGAGCTTGCTCTGGCGAAGCAGTCTCTCCAGTACCAATAGCCCAAACAGGCTCATAAGCTAAAACCACTTGATTCATTTGCTCGGCAGTCACTCCCTTCAGTCCAGAGCTAAGTTGCTTAGAAACGATGTCAAAGTGAGACCCATTTTTTCGCTCTGAAAGCTGTTCTCCAAAACAAAAAATTACACGAAAACCAGCCTCAATCGATTGGAGCACCTTTTCATTGATAATTTCATCCGTTTCCCCGTAGATATCACGACGCTCTGAATGACCTAAAATTACCTGATTAACTCCGATAGATTGAAGCATATCAAGTGAAGTTTCTCCGGTAAAAGCCCCATTTGCAGCGGCATTTACATTTTGAGCAGCAACAGCAATTTTTGTATTTGATGTAGCATTTATAGCACTCTCTAATACCACGAAAGAAGGAGCAACCACTACCTCAACGTTAGATGGTAAGCTCACTGAAGCTAACTCTGATAACAGAGACTTCGTTTCACTTAAATTCTTATTCATTTTCCAGTTACCCGCTACAATTGGAGTTCTCATTTATTCTTATTTTGATGATTATTAGATGTCGTTTATATGTTTTTTATCGGTGATTACACCTTGGTTAAGCCAAAGTAGACCAGGATTTGATCGAACAATTGTCTTCACTGTTGTTTGATCACATTGGTACCAGCGAATCACCGTACCGTATTCTTCATAGAATTTATCTACACTGCTATCTGAAGCGGCTGTCATACCATAAATCACATATCCTTCAGCTGCTTTTTCCTCGGCAAAATTGACAACTATATCGAAGTCATTCAATGAAGCTGATTCAAAATCGTACGAAGTGATTAAGATCGACTTTTCCTCACTCAATAGGCTCGAGATATAATCTTCTCCACCTAACATCATTGTAAAATCATGAATAGGAGGTTCGAAAGCAGCCTGAACCAATTCTGTTTTTACACTTCCTGTAAAATTAGCATCAGAAATATCAGGAAAGCCACCTGAGGTAATTTCTTCAAAAACAGTTCCATCACGCTCAAAAGTCCAGATGTAACGGTATTCTTCTGCTGGAGCATCATCAGGAATTTCCATCTGCTCAGGAATTGAAAAACCGATTTTATAGGGACGAAAATCAACTAAAGGCAAGTGATTAAGCACCCAATACCCTAAAAACATTGACCCTATAAAAGAAAGGCTCATTAGGCGAACAGACCATCGGTGAGACACCCAATAGTTAATATGCCTATACCCCCAATATAGAATCAGAATAGCAACCAGTAAAATGACATCTTTAGTAAAAGATTCCCAAGGGGTAAGTTTAATCGCATCCCCGAAACAGCCACAATCAGTTACTTTATTGTAGTAGGCCGAATAAAAGGTTAAAAAGGTGAAAAAAGTGATTAGGCCCAATAAATTAAAGACAACGAATCGTCTCCAAATACCAAGCAGAAGTGCTACACCAAGTAATACCTCAAGGATGACTAAAAAAACCGCTAACGGAAGAGAAAAAACAGAGAGAAAGTCTAAGTTGAAAACCGCCGGACTAAAATATTCATCCAACTTAAACGAAAAACCTAATGGATCATTCAGCTTGATGAGCCCCGAGATTATAAATAGAAGCCCAACAAACACTCTCATGATCGATACAACTATCTTCATGCTTGCTCTAAGTGTATAAGTGCAAATACTGCATAGTTCAACATGTCTTGGTAATTCGCATCGACTCCCTCGCTTACCAAGGTTTTTCCTTGCTTATCTTCGATCTGTTTTACCCGGAGTAATTTTTGTAAGATAAGATCAGTGAGCGAACTCACACGCATTTCTCTCCATGCCTCCCCATAATCGTGATTCTTATCCATCATTAATTGTTTGCAACGATCGGCCTTTTCTTTGTAGAGTCCCACAGCTCTTTCAGCATCGATATCTGGATTTTCAGCGACGCCAAGGTCAATCTGAATAAGTGCCATAATGCAATAATTAATGATACCAATAAACTCTGATACCTCACCCTCCTCTACCTTTCGTTCAGAGAGCGTCTGTAAACTCCTAATGCGCTGAGCCTTGATGAAGATTTGATCGGTTAAAGATGGTAACCGTAAAATGCGCCAAGCCGTACCGTAGTCATAGGATTTCTTTTCAAAGAGTGCTAGACACTGGTTGATAATCGAATCAAATTCAGCAGAGGTATCCGCCATAGCTATATTATCTTTAAGGGTTGCCGTAACTTAGAGGCAGTTAAAAAACAATCGTTCAAATATAAAGGTATCAGATGACAATTCTTTTGAAAAAACGACTGATTGACCTCAGCACTCCAAAAGTGATGGGTATTCTAAATCTTACTCCGGATTCATTCTATGATGGAGGCCAATTAAAGTTCGACAGTCAAATTTTAAAGTTAGCTGAGAAGCACCTAAAAGATGGAGCTTTTGCACTCGATTTAGGCGGATATTCGTCGAGACCTGGTGCCGATCACATTTCAGAGGAGGACGAATTAGGAAGAGTTTTACCAGTAGTTGAATTACTCACTAAGGAGTTTCCAGAAGCCCCACTATCTATAGACACCTTTAGATCTTCAGTAGCAGACGCATGTTTAGAATCAGGTGCGGCAATGATTAATGATATCAGTGGATCACAAATAGATCCTAGTATTTTAGAAGTGGTAGCCAAACATAAGGTTCCCTATATCGGAATGCACATGAAAGGAACCTCTCAAACTATGAAAGACCTTTGTCAGTATGATGACTTAATTGTTGAAATGAGAATGTATTTCTCTAGTCTTATCAAGCAATGCACAGAACTCCACATACATGATGTCATTATCGATCCAGGGTTTGGTTTTGCAAAAAATGTTGAACAGAATTTTAAAATACTCAGAGAACTTGAAGAATTCAAACTGCTAGATTGTCCGATTTTAATTGGTCTAAGCCGAAAGTCGATGATTTATAAAACCCTTGGCACAACTGCATCTGAAGCACTCAATGGCACAACTGCACTGAATATGATCGCATTACAAAACGGCGCATCCATTTTACGGGTGCACGATGTAAAGGAAGCTGTTGAGTGTGTTACACTATCTCAAAATTTGTAACTTTCAACTCAACCAAATTTCAACAGTGAATCCTTTCGAGTTTATCGATTTCAAAATAACAGACGCGCTTGACATACTGCTTGTTGCGCTTCTTTTGTACAACATTTACAGAATTGTAAAGGGAACCGTAGCCATCAATATTTTCTTAGGATTAGTGATTGTATGGACTTTCTGGAACGTAACGAAACTACTTGAAATGAAGATGATCAGTAGCCTTGTAGGCGGATTCATGCAGGTAGGTTTCATCGTTCTAGTCGTAGTATTTCAGCAAGAAATACGAAAATTCTTGTTAGTACTCGGTTCGGGTAAATTCTCTACCAAAACAATGAGTCGATTCTTCAGATTCTATGGCAATAAACCTGCAGAACCTGAAGTCAATGTAGAGGCGTTAATCACCGCATGTAAGCATCTTAGTCAGCAGCGTTTGGGCGCACTAATTGTGATCGAGAGAAATAGTAGTTTAGAATTTTTAAAGGCTTCTGGAGATCGAATGAATATTGAAATAAATGCACCCATTTTAGAAAGTATCTTCTACAAAAACAGTCCACTTCACGATGGAGCTGCGATTATTCAAGGTAATCGCATAACCGCTACCAGAGTTATTCTTCCAGTGAGTAATGCTTCTGATATCCCCGCTCATTACGGTTTAAGACATAAAGCAGCCTTAGGTATTACAGAAAACACCGATGCGATCTGTTTAGTCGTAAGTGAAGAACGAGGAGAAATCGCGTATGTTAGAAATCGAAGCTTTATCAACTTTGATAGTGATCAGGTACTTGCCGCCAAGATCAAAAGAGATTTAGCGAGCTAGGCTTCAGTAAGTACCGCGAATTGGGCTTGATACAATTGGTGATAAATTCCCTTCTCAGACAACAACTCCTCATGCGAGCCGCGCTCCACCACCTGGCCTTGATCCATTACAAGAATTACATCTGCTTTTTGTACCGTGGCTAATCGATGAGCGATGATAATTGAAGTTCTACCCTCTGTTATCTTTTCTGTAGCGCGCTGAATAAGCTGTTCAGCATAGGTATCAATAGATGAAGTTGCCTCATCAAGAACTAGAATACTAGGGTTAGCTACATAGGCTCTTAGAAAGGATATGAGTTGTCGCTGACCACTTGACAATGTACTACCACGTTCATTAATTTCGAAATGATATCCGCCCGGAAGAGCACTTATAAAATCGTGTACTCCAATAGATTTAGCCGCATCAATGACCGATTCAAGGGTAATATTAGGATCTCCTAGGGTGATATTCTTTTCAATGGTATCTGCGAATAAAAACACATCTTGAAGTACCACTGAAATGTGTGAGCGCAATCCTTTCAATGTCATTTGACGAATATCCAGATCATCAATCTCGATAGTTCCTTTCTCTATTTCGTAAAAACGATTGAGCAAATTAATTAGCGTAGACTTACCAGCACCAGTAGCTCCAACTACAGCAATGCACTGCCCAGGTTCGATATTGAAATTGACTCCTCTTAAGACAGGCTTTTCAGGCTCGTATGCAAATACGACATCTTTAAAAGTTACCTTTCCTTGTACTTCATCTAACTCTGTATCGCCTTCCACTTCTAATTGCTCAGTGTCGTCTAGAATAGCAAATACCCTCCCAGCAGCAACCATACCCATCTGAAGAACATTAAACTTGTCTGCAATATGTCGTAGAGGTCTAAAAAGCAATGAGGATAAAAGAATGAAAGTAAAGATATCTCCATACTTCTCGGGTGAAATACCCCCAACATTTTGAACACCACCGTACCATACAATTAAACCAACGGTTATGGATGCCAATAATTCAGCGATAGCAAAAAAGATAGAGTTATACCATACAGTTTTTAACCAGGCATCCTGATGCTTCAGATTAATTGCTCTAAATGCTTTAGCCTCTTCAGCCTCACGATGAAATAATTGCAACACTCTAATACCAGCAAGGCGCTCTTGTACAAACGAATTTAAGGCAGCGATCTGAGTACGAACCTCAACAAATGCAACCTTCATCGATTTTTGAAACCAACGAGTAGCATAGAGGATTAATGGCATGATTGAAAATACCAGTAAGGCTAATTTCCAATTCATAACAAGCATAACGGTAGCAACGACAAGCATCTTGAGGACATCGGCTATAATCATGAAAAATCCTTGACTAAAAATCTCTCCGATCTTTTGCATATCTGATACTGCACGGGTTACCAAAATCCCAACAGATGACTTATCGAAATAAGTCATTCGAAATCGAATCATTCTAGAAAACAGATGAGTCCTTAAATCCTTAATAATCGACTCACCAAGTAAATTTGCCGTGTAGGTAAAAAGTAATTGAAAGAGAACTTCTCCAAATAAAACTGCGGCCATCGCGATAATCAGCTGAAGTAATAATTCAGCATTTTGCTGGGTAATCGCCTCATCAATCAGGCGACCCACTAAGGAAGGGGTTAAGACCGAAAAAGCGGAGATCAAAATCGCTGAAAGGACCGATATTATAAAAATTCCACGATAAGGCGTGGTGTACGAGAATATTCTCGAAAAAAGGTTTATATCAAAAGATTTCTTAGCCGAAGCCTCTTTTTTACTCATTCCAGATTGAATTGGGGTAATTCACAGCGGTTAAAGATAATCCTTTTGCAGGTGCGGATGCTCCGGCCTTCGATCGAGATTTAGACCGAATGAGTTCTTGGATCCATTCGGGAGACCGCTTACCTAATCCCACCTCTAACAGTGAGCCGACTACAGCGCGCACCATATTTCTTAGAAAACGGTCGGCGGTAATTTCAAATCGAATCAAACTTCCTTCTTTCGAAAATGATGCCGCTTTAATATCACAAATGAAAGTTTTAACATCGGTATGTGTTCGAGAAAAACATTCAAAATCTTGCTTACCGATAAGGAGTTCGGTTGCTCGATTCATCTGATCAACGTCTAGGGGTAGTCCTACAAAGTGTGTAAAATCAGTATTGAACGGATTTTTCTCAGTCTCAATCAGGTAACGATAAGACCTTGAAGTAGCATCAAAACGTGCATGTGCTTCTTTTGACACTTTTCGAATATTTCGCACGGCAATACTTTTCGATAAAAAACGATTGAGTTTATGAGTTAAATCTGCCAAATCAAGAAGGTTCTCGTAATCAAAATGAGCATAAATCTGTTCGGCGTGAACTCCGGCATCGGTACGACCAGCACCTACAATAGAAATTTCAGAAGCTAGCAGCGCACTTAAAGCCTCCTCCAAAGCCTCCTGTACGCTAAAAGCGTTAGGCTGCCTTTGCCAGCCATGGTATTCAGACCCGTTAAATGCTATTTGAATGAAATAACGCAAAGCAAGAATTATCTTTGAAGGCAAAGATACATTACCATGACCAGAATCTTCTTGCTATCCGACACGCATTCTTACTGTGATGATCGGATACTTCACTACGCCAGCACAGCAGACGAGACCTGGCATGCAGGAGATATAGGGAGTACCACAGTGAGTGATGCGATCAAAAAGGTATCATCATTTAAAGCGGTTTATGGAAATATTGATGATCACCTTCAACGCAGCCAATATCCTGAAGATCTAATATTTCAGTGTGAATCTGTCAAAGTATTAATGACTCATATTGCCGGGTACCCAAAGCGATACCACCCAAGAGTCAGATCTTTAATAGAACAACACCAGCCACAGCTTGTAATCTGCGGACATTCTCACCTTTTAAAGGTCATGAATGATAAGCAGTACGGTCATTTACATATGAATCCTGGAGCTGCTGGAACGCACGGATTTCACAAAGTTCGTACCGGCTTACAATTCGAAATAGAGAAAGATCAAATTCAAAACCTACAGGTGATTGAATTTGGCACCCGAGGAGCGGTCAGTAAATAGAAAAAGCCCAGGTTTCCCTGAGCTTTTTCCGCACTAATACTACTAAGATATCCGGTTTTAACGCAAACGATCAGCAGATTTTACGAGATCTTCATCCTTTTTGATTGCCCTGTTGGCCAGGACGAGAAAAACGATAGAAAAGATCGGAATCAACATCCCAATACCCTTCTCAGAGGTGGCAACCTCTCCGGATACATTTAGCGATCGATAAACGAAAAATCCTAGTAAAAAAAGTTGTGAAATCAGATTCAATCGATTGATAACGAACTGATTTTGACGATTTCTATACCAAAAAATAGATCCAACGGCTAAAAGCGCACTTAATATTCCTTCACCAAACACTAACATCCCTAAAGAACCTTGGAAACCAAGACCTAGGGTTGACCACTGTACCCCGTAAGCTAAAACTACTGATAGCGAAAGTACAAGCGTTAAATAGAACGTTTGTATACGTTGAATCATAATTCAAAATTAGGATGGTTTTTTTTAATAAAACAGTTGCTTTTAATTTTTATTTGTATCATTGCAATGTAGTCAGCGGTTACTACCTTACTTCATACAACCGCTCTTATCTTTTGATTTAACACTCTCTTTTATTACACATGTTTGAAATTGAAACGCTTAAAGCGAAAAAGCTAGCTGATTTACAAGAAATTGCAGCAACTCTTAAAATTGCACGTTACAAGACCTTAAAGAAACAGGATCTAATCTATCAAATACTAGACCTTCAGGCTCAAAAACCTGAGGAAGTAGTTAAACATGAGATCAAAGAAAAAAGCTATAAAGAGGAAAAGAGCACTATTGAGGCGGTAAAAGAAAATCAAAATACCAATACAAACAGAAGACCTCGAGCTAGAACTCAAACGACTCCTGCTGAAGGCGTAAGTGCTGAAACAAAACAAGAAGTCAAAACAGAGAACAAAGAAGAACAAACAACTGATAACACTCAAAGAGGATCTAGAAATCAACCGCGAAATAACGAGCGCCGAAATAACGACCGAAACGAGCGCCAAAATGATCGTCAGAACGATCGCAGAGGTAACGACCGGAATAAAGGACAAAATGACAAAGGTGTCAATTACGACAGACACAATTTCGATAAAGAATTAAAAAATCGCTATAAGCAACCTGAACATGAATTTGAGGGACTTATCGATAGTGAAGGCGTATTAGACATTATGTCTGATGGTTATGGATTTTTGCGCTCATCAGATTACAATTACCTCGCTTCACCTGATGACATCTATGTTTCTCAATCTCAGATTCGTTTATTCGGATTAAAAACGGGAGATACCGTTCTAGGAAGTATCCGTCCTCCAAAAGAAGGTGAGAAATACTTCCCACTTATCAAGGTAAATAAGATTAATGGTCTTGATCCTAATGTGGTAAGGGATCGTGTTTCCTTCGAACATTTAACACCGCTTTTTCCAAAAGAAAAGTTCAATGTAGCAGGTGCTAGAAGTACAGTTTCTACTCGTATCATTGACTTGTTTTCGCCTATCGGAAAAGGTCAAAGAGGTATGATTGTTGCCCAACCAAAAACGGGTAAAACAATGCTATTGAAGGATATCGCGAACGCAATTGCGGCGAATCATCCTGAAGTATATCAAATCATCCTGCTCATCGATGAGCGTCCTGAAGAGGTCACCGATATGCAACGTAACGTGCGTGGAGAAGTTGTAGCGTCAACATTCGACAAAGAAGCTTCTGAGCACGTTCGTGTTGCCAATATCGTTATTGAAAAAGCCAAACGTTTGGTAGAGTGCGGTCACGATGTAGTGATTTTATTAGACTCAATTACACGATTAGCCCGTGCCTATAACACAGTCCAACCTGCTTCAGGAAAAGTATTAAGTGGTGGTGTCGATGCAAATGCCCTTCACAAACCAAAACGATTCTTTGGTGCAGCTCGTAATATCGAAAACGGAGGATCTCTTTCTATTATTGCAACCGCTCTTACAGAAACCGGGTCTAAAATGGATGAGGTAATCTTCGAGGAATTCAAAGGAACAGGTAACATGGAGCTTCAATTGGATCGTAGAATCTCAAACCGAAGAATATTCCCAGCAATTGATCTAATTTCATCATCAACCAGAAGAGACGACTTATTACTAGACGACAGTACTATTCAGCGAATGTGGATTCTTCGCAAGTATTTAGCAGACATGAACCCTGTTGAGGCTATGGAGTTTATTGAACAGCGCATCAAACAAACTCGAAACAACGAAGAGTTCCTACTCACAATGAACGAATAGTAGGCAAAAACATAAGCATTAAAAAAGCGCACTCCAAAAGAGCGCGCTTTTTTAATATCGCTGAACTACTATCTCCTAAAAGAGCAGTAAATTATAACTCCGCAACTAAACGAGTAAGTTTACTCTTTATGTTAGATGCTTTGTTCGTGTGGATAATGTTCTTCTTAGCTAATTTATCGATCATACCGATAACTGAAGGAAGTTGCTTTTCTGCTTCTTCTTTGCTCTCTTCTCCACGAAGTTTCTTAATCGCGGTACGAACCGTTTTGTGTTGGTAACGATTACGTAAACGAGCTGCTTCGTTACGACGAATACGCTTCAGTGCTGATTTATGATTTGCCATAATTCTATTTAAATCTTTTTTTGTAGCCCGTAGGGGAATCGAACCCCTGTTACCAGGATGAAAACCTGGCGTCCTAACCCCTAGACGAACGGGCCATTAAACCCTTAATTTCAACTTTGTAGCCCGTAGGGGAATCGAACCCCTGTTACCAGGATGAAAACCTGGCGTCCTAACCCCTAGACGAACGGGCCATTTCTAGCCTAAATTGCGGACGCAAAAATACAACTATTTTTAAGTCTCGCAAACCTAGTATTTACTTTTTTAATAAGCCTTAGCAAATAGCACTCTTCTCTTAGACGGTTGGCCACTGTAAATACAAGTACCTTCTTCAATTTTTTGATCCAAAGGAATACAGCGAATGGTAGCTTTAGTCTCTTCTTTTATGCGATCTTCAGTCTCTGCGGTACCATCCCAATGAGCCGAAATAAATCCACCCTTTTGTTCTAGCACTTCTTTAAAAGTCTGGTAATCTTCAACATTTGTAATGTTTTGTGAACGATGATGCAGCGCTTTTGACCAAAGATTATCTTGAATTTCATCTAACAGCTTAACCACAAGATCACTGATTCCTTCAGCAGCAACCGTTTCTTTCGTCAATGTATCGCGACGGGCTAGCTCGTAAGTTCCGTTTTCAAGATCTCTAGGGCCAATAGCTATTCTTAAAGGCACTCCTTTTAGTTCGTACTCATTGAATTTAAAGCCAGGCTTGTGAGTATCTCTGTTATCATACTTAACTGATATACCCTTCGAACGTAGCGCTTTAACTAAACCATCTACATGTGCATTCAACTCATTTAACTGTTCTTCACCTTTATAAATAGGAACAATCACTACTTGAATAGGCGCTAATTTCGGTGGAAGAACTAGACCATGATCATCACTGTGAGTCATAATCAGCGCTCCCACAAGACGCGTTGAAACCCCCCAAGAGGTTGCCCAAACATATTCTTGTCCACCTTCTTTAGTTGCGTATTTAACATCAAAAGCCTTTGCAAAATTTTGACCTAAGAAATGTGAAGTACCCGCTTGCAAAGCCTTTCCGTCCTGCATCAATGCCTCGATGCAATAGGTTTCCTCTGCTCCAGCAAATCGCTCACTTTCAGATTTCAAGCCTTTAATTACCGGCATCGCCATAAAAGATTCAGCGAATTCAGCATAAACATTATTCATTTTCTCCGCCTCTGTAAGGGCCTCTTCACGAGTGGCATGAGCAGTATGACCTTCTTGCCACAGAAACTCAGCAGTTCTCAAAAACAATCGCGTTCGCATTTCCCAACGAACCACATTGGCCCATTGATTGTACAAGAGTGGTAAATCACGATACGACTGAATCCACTTGCGATAGGTATCCCAGATAATAGTTTCAGAAGTAGGTCTAACAATGAGTTCTTCTTCAAGCTTGGCATCTTCATCTACCACAATTCCACTACCATCCTCTGCGTTTTTAAGTCGATAATGGGTTACAACGGCACACTCTTTAGCGAACCCTTCAACGTGAGATGCTTCTTTCGAAAGATAAGATTTTGGAATGAAGATCGGGAAGTAAACATTCTCGTGCCCCGTATCTTTAAACATCTGATCTAAGGCTTGTTGCATTTTTTCCCAGATAGCGAAACCATAAGGCTTAATTACCATACAACCTCTAACCCCAGAATTTTCAGCAAGGTCAGCCTTAACTACTAATTCGTTATACCATTTTGAATAATCTTCTGCTCTAGAAGTTAGATTTTTCCCCATGCGATTTTTTTTGGCACAATCATTGCCTTTGTATAGGCGGGTAAAACTAATTAAATTTATAGATATGAAAGTGCGTTTAGACAAAAGTACCGGCAGAAAAGGAGGTTATCAAATGATAATTGGATTAATTGCGGTTGTAGCAAACTTGAGTCTAAATTCTTGCATTGCCTATTACCCTGTTTCCTATTATCAAGCTGATAGACCTGGGATCCGCGTTCAATATGCGCAATCACCTGACTCACAGGCAGGACAATTTTACACCTCTTACTTTGCAGATAAAGCTGCTGCTCTCGCAGAAGATTATGAATTAACCGACATAGATTCTTACCAAAGCGGCACAAGTAGTTATGCCGGATGGGGTGAAAATACCGATCGTGTTCAAATTACCATCAACCAGTGGGGTTCATCAATGAACAATCCTTATTATGACTTTTATTGGAACCCTGCTTGGAATATGAATTGGGGATGGAACAATCCTTGGGCGTTTAATAATTGGAATCGTGGATTTATTGACCCTTGGGGAAATTGGGGATACCAAACCTGGGGTTGGAACTCTTGGAATCTATGGAATCGCCCTTATTACTATGGATATCCCGTCTATGGTGGATATGTTTATGTTCCCAATCAACGCTTCTACAAAAGCAGTCGATTCTATCGAGTAAATAGCCGTAAATACCGAAATGAGAGAAGTACCGTTCGCACTCCGAGTTATATCGTAGATCGAGGGAGATCAAATCGAAATAATTTAAGAAGCGGCATTTTAAATATATCCTCTTCCCCTAACCAGAGAACACAGGTCAATCAAGTAAGTAGAACGCTTCGAAGTACAACATCAGACAATGTTCGAAGATCAAACAGCTACAACCCGAGCCGCACGTCGACGCAGAGAACTTTTTCCCGAACTAATGTTAACCGCCCATCTAGTAATGTTCGTACCACAAACACGCGCAGTTCAAGCAATGTTCGAGCGAGCAGACCTGTAAGCAATTCAAATAGTAGCTCTAGAAGTAGTAGTTCAAGAAGTTCATCTGGACGCTCAAATTCGAGAGGGAACAACTAATTTAGCGGAATGATTTATCGAATACTTTTTATAGCGCTGCTTGCTACCGGTTACGCTGCAGCTCAAACCAGTGATGATGTTTACAGATATCTTAAGAATGGATCAATGAGATCTGCCAGAGCACAAGCTCTAGGCGGTGCCTCAGGTTTTCTGAAAGGTGATCTTTCTTCGGTTTTAACCAACCCGGCAGCAGGGGCACTTTTTGATTATGGCGCATTTTCTAGTAGTCTATCTCTTGGAGCAGTTAGCAACACGGCAACAACGGGAGATTTAACAAATCCCAAAAGAAGAGGAGAAGCATCAATTAATCAAGCCGGAGGTCTGTTAGTTTTTGTATCCGAAGAAAGTGACTGGAATAAAATTGCATTGGGATTTACCTATCAACAAGAAAACAGTTATTTCGGAAATTTAAAAGCAGCAGGTTTAGCAGATTCTGGTATGGATAAGTATTTCAATGCTTTAGCCAACAATCAAATCGCTGAAAACATTCTTGCCTATCAAAATGAATACATTGAAGATGCCTATCTGAGAGTAGGCGCCGAAAGTGGTTTCGCTGCTCAACAAACGCTTTTAGGACTCTATGGAGGGATATTAGGCCTTAATGAAGGTGTTTTTTCTTCAAATGCGCAATACACTTCAATTTTTCAAAAATTCGAATCGCGTAGCAAAGGCAGAAAGGATGCATACACCATTCACGGCTCGGCTAGTTATAAAGAAAAATGGCTACTAGGTGCTAGTCTTTCAATTCACGAATTATCATTTGAAAGATTTACCTATTTAGATGAAGAAGGTTATTCTACAGAATCAGCGGTGACTTCAAGTATTTTCGACAACTATCTCTTTACTGAAGGTATAGGTGTATCTGCAAATTTTGGTCTCATATGGCAGCCCCGTAAGCAATTCGGGTTAGGAGTAAGCTACAAAACCCCTACTTGGTTTACAATGAGTGATCGAAGCGCTCAACGTTTTGATACAGACAACCGTCTTGAAGATATCTCTTATATCAATTTTGGAATCATCAATGTTTATGATGACTATACCATGAAACTACCGTCGTCATTGACATTCAGCTCAAAAGTAACTTTGAGTGAACCACTCACTTTTTTACTAGATTATCAACGACAGAATTACGGAGATGCACAATTATTACCTAATAATGATCCTGCATTTAATACCCAAAATATAGCTTTAGCTAGCACTTTTAGTACGGTTGAAAGCTACCGAATGGGGCTAGAGTATACCACCACACGTTACAGCGCTCGAATAGGATACGGTAACACCTCATCGCCATACATCAACAGTAATATAGGTGAGCGTAAGGATTACGGTTTAGGTTTAGGTTTAAATTACGGACCTAGTCACATTGATTTCGGATTGTCTTATTCAAGCTTAAACGACACCATTTACTTCTTCGATCAAATTCTACCCAATGCGGCTGAAGTGCAAAACAATCGATTTAGAGCGAATGTAACCTATACCTTCTCGCTTTAGGGCCTAAATAGCTATCTTTGCTGCCTTAATTTTATTTGAAAATGAACGACGAGTTGAACGATCACGATCATTTAAGTACTTCTAGACAGACGCCACTAAAATCAAGTGCATTCGCACTTTCAGAGGACGAAAAGATCGAGAAGATCCAAGAACATGTTGCGGCCATTTTAGACATACTAGGAATGGATCTGACCGACGACAGTTTAAAAGGTACTCCTAAACGCGTTGCAAAAGCATATGTTAAAGAGATTTTTGGAGGTTTAAATCCTGATAGAAGACCAAGTGCATCGACTTTTGAAAATAAGTACGAATACGGTGAGATGCTGGTTGAAAAGAATATAACACTCTACTCAACTTGCGAGCACCACCTTCTTCCTATCATCGGTAAAGCTCATATTGCCTACATTTCGAACGGAAACGTGGTTGGCCTTTCAAAAATGAATCGAATTGTAGAGTACTATGCGAAGCGTCCGCAAGTACAAGAACGACTAACCCTTCAAGTAATTGAAGAATTACAACATATTTTAAAGACTGAAAATGTAGCCTGCATCATTGATGCTAAACACCTTTGCGTTAACTCGAGAGGAATTCGCGATGTTGCGAGCAGCACCGTTACCGCTGAATATGGAGGTATTTTTAAAACCAGTGAAACGTTAAGAAAAGAGTTCTTATCTTATATTCAATTAGAAACCGAATTCTAATGCAACCCTTATACCACAAACATTCACTACAAGTTTTCAACTCTTTAAGCAGAAAAAAAGAGGCTTTTAATCCTATCAAAGAGGGTTATGTAGGCCTTTATGTTTGTGGACCGACCGTATATAGTAACGTACACCTAGGTAATTGTCGAACATTTATGTCGTTCGACACCATTTACCGTTATCTTCTTCATTTAGGCTATAAAGTACGATACGTTCGAAATATTACCGATGCGGGACACCTCGAAAACGATGCAGACACTGGTGAGGATAAAATTGCGAAGAAAGCCAAATTAGAACAGGTTGAGCCGATGGAAGTGGTTCAAAAATACACGGTCGATTTTCATCGCACCTTAGAACACTTCAATCTACTTTCGCCTTCTATTGAACCTACAGCTACGGGACATATTATTGAACAAATCGAAATCATCAAAGAGATTCTTGAAAAAGGGTTTGCCTATGAAGTAAATGGGTCGGTTTATTTTGATGTTCAAAAATTCAACGAATCGAACGACTACGGTAAATTAAGCGGAAGAAGTATCGAAGATATGGTAGCTAATACGCGAGCACTTCAGGGTCAGTCTGAGAAGAAGAATCCTCAAGACTTTGCTCTTTGGAAGAAAGCGGAACCTACCCATATTATGCGCTGGCCTTCACCCTGGGGTGATGGGTTTCCTGGATGGCACATTGAGTGTACGGCAATGAGCACCAAATATCTTGGAGAACAATTCGATATTCACGGTGGTGGTATGGATCTAAAATTTCCTCATCACGAATGTGAAATTGCACAAGCAGAAGCTAGCAAAGGGAAATCACCAGTAAATTATTGGCTTCATGCAAACATGTTGACCTTGAATGGCAAGAAAATGTCGAAGTCAACAGATAATAATATCTACCCAAGCGAACTCTTCAGCGGAGAGAACAAACTATTCTCTAGACCATTTTCAGCTGCTGTTGTAAGGTTTTTTATGTTGCAAGCCCATTACACAAGCGTACTTGACTTAAGTGAAGAGGCTTTAGATGCAGCAGAGAAAGGATACTTCAGACTATTAGAGTCATTCAGTACTCTTGAAGGCTTAAGCTCAAAAGAGGGTATAGAAGATGATCAGTCTATCCAGCAATGGGTCAATCGTTGCTATGAGGCAATGAACGATGATTTCAACACACCGATCCTTATCGCCCAACTTTTCGAAGGAGTAAAACTCATCAATCTAATCAATGACCAAAAGAAAACGGTTTCGAGTAACGGTTTGAGTCTGATCAGTCAAACAATGAAAGCCTTCTTCTTCGATGTATTGGGATTATTTGATAGCCGAAATTCAGACGCAAAGCAAGAAGGGCAATTAAAGGGACTGGTTGAATTATTACTTAAAGAGCGTTCAGAGGCAAGGGCACGAAAAGACTTTCAGCGCTCTGACGAAATTAGAGATGCTATAGAAGCACTGGGAATAAGGTTGAAAGATACCAAGGATGGCACTACATTTAGTCTATCGTGAAACGCATATTAAGTCTCCCCTTTATTCTAATTATTCGAATATATCAGTTACTCATCTCTCCCCTAACTCCGGCGAGTTGTCGATTTACTCCAACTTGCTCAACTTATAGCATTGAAGCATTAAAAAAACACGGACCAATTAAAGGCGGATGGTTAGCTATCAAACGTATATCTAGTTGTCATCCATGGGGAAAAAGCGGATACGACCCTGTTCCCTGAGCCATAGTTTTGGGCTATATTAGACCAAAATTAACTTATGACTTTACTTGGTATTATCTGGAACCCCGAGGATACACTATTCACACTAGGGCCCATTCAAATCAAATACTACAACTCGCTTTGGATCGCCGCATTTATTTTAGGGTGGAATTTAATGAAGGTTGTTTTCAAAAAGGAAAATAAACCCACTGAAAAACTCGATAGTCTCTTCGTATACACCGTACTTTCAATTATGCTAGGAGCGCGTTTAGGACATGTGTTTTTCTACGACTGGGCCTATTACCAAGATCATCTTATTGAAATATTACTTCCCATTAGAGAGCAGAATAATTCAAGCCTCTTTGGAATTATTAATGGCTACACTTTCACCGGATTTGCAGGATTAGCCAGTCACGGCGCCGCATTAGCAGCTGTCATTGGTTTATATTTTTTTAGCAGAAAAGAGAAGAATATTCCATTCTTATGGTTGGTAGATCGAATTGCTATTCCATCAGCTATAGGTGGAGCATTTGTACGTTTAGGCAACTTCTTTAACTCTGAAATTAATGGAAAAGTAGTGGATGAAAATTTCATTTTCGCCACAAAGTTTGTTAGAGATCACAGCGATATGTCGGCATATCAAGTGCTTCAAACCACTGGAAAATCCTCAGTGAGTAGCGCCTATTATGCCTTAGTGAATGATCCGGCATACACAGATATTCTAGCCCAGATTCCGTATCGTCATCCAGCTCAACTTTATGAAGCATTTGCTTACGCTCTGTTATTTGTGATCATGTATTATGTATTCTATCCTAAAGCTGAATTAAGAAATAAACCCGGTTTTTTATTTGGCACTTGGCTTGTCGGCATATTTACTGCTCGATTTATTATTGAATTCTTTAAAAAGAGTCAAGGAGGATTTGAGGAGAGTCTTGGTTTACTAACCACCGGGCAATGGCTAAGTATTATACCAGTGCTACTCGGGACCTACTTAATGATTCGAAAAGTAAAAGCTTAAACGAAAAATAAGATCATAAAAAAGGCCCGACGATTGTCGGGCCTTTTTTATTTATACAAGTAAGAGTTTTACTTATTCTCTTTTCCCTTACCTAGTGTATCAAACATCACTGGGGTTGCAATGAACAATGATGAGTAGGTACCAACTATAATACCAATAATCATCGCGAACATAAATCCTCTTAGTGTCTCACCGCCGAAAATAAAGATCGCAAGTAATACGATAAGCGTAGTTAATGAGGTATTCAATGTACGGCTTAGGGTTGAGTTTAATGCCTCATTTACGTTATCACCTTGCTTCCATCCTTTAAAGCCGATGATCTCTCTAATACGGTCAAAAACTACTACCGTATCGTTTAATGAATATCCGATTACCGTAAGAATAGCCGCAATAAAAGCTTGGTCAATCTCCATGTTGAAAGGCATAAAAGCACTAGTTGCTGAGAATACTCCAAGCACAATGATCACATCATGGAATACAGCAGTAACCGCTCCCAATGAGAATTGCCACCTTCTAAAACGAAGTAGAATGTATAAGAATACAATAGTTAATGACCCAAAGATCGCTAGTACTGCATTTTTCTTAATATCGTCCGCAATCGTTGGGCCTACCTTGACTGATTGAAGAATACCAACCGTCTTATCATCACTACCCACTGTGAAGTCTTCAATGGAGAAACCGTCAGGTAGATAAGGTAGAAGTGTGTTGAAAAGAAGTCCTTGGATCTCTTGATCGACCTCGATACCCTCAACATCTACTTTATAAGGAGTAGTCACCTTAATTTGGTTTGCTGCTCCAAAGGTCTTCACATTAGTACCACTTCCTAAAACATCAGTAAGCGCAGATGAAATTTCTGTTGGGTTCACTTCATTTTCAAAACGAATTTGATACGTGCGACCACCCACGAAATCCACACCCTGTTGTAAACCAGTAGTGAAAAGCGAGGTTAATGACCCTAACACTAATACTGCAGAAATTACATAAGCCGTTTTACGCGCTTTCAAGAATCCGAAGTTTACTGAAGATAATAGATTAGCTGTAGCAGCAGTAGCAAACTTTAAGCTTCTACCCTTAGTAGTTAAATAACCTTCGATAAGTAAACGGGTGATGAAAATCGCTGTAAAAAGAGATGTTAAAATACCTATTAATAAAGTAGTTGCGAAACCTTTGATAGGTCCTGAACCGAACATAAATAGAATAACAGCAGTTAGACCAGTAGTGATATTCGCGTCCAAAATCGAAGAAAGTGCATTTGAGAATCCATCGCTGATTGAGAGCGCTAATCCTTTGCCTTTGCGAAGTTCTTCTTTAATACGTTCAAAAATCAGTACGTTCGCATCCACTGACATACCAATAGTAAGAACAATACCGGCGATACCTGGTAAAGTTAATACGGCTCCTAAACTAGTAAGTACACCGAAGATTAAAACAATATTGAATACTAGTGCGATGTCAGCGTACAAACCTCCTCTACCATAATAGAAAATCATCCATACAAGTACGAAAATCATTGCAATCACAAAGGATAGGAATCCGCTTTCGATAGCTTCCTGACCGAGCGAAGGCCCAACAATTTCTGACTGAACAATCTCTGCAGAGGCAGGTAATTTACCAGCTCTAAGTACGTTTGCAATATCCTTAGTTTCATTGATGGTGAAAGTACCTGTTATCTCAGAACGTCCACCTGAAATAGGACCTGAAGATACACCAGGGGCAGTGTAAACCTTATTGTCAAGTACAATAGCAATACCTGTTTTGTTTTGATAAACATCACCTGTTAATCGTTCCCATTCGCGAGCTCCTTTGGTGTTCATCATCATGCTTACCGCTGGTTTCCCGAATTGGTCGAAAGTATCTTGAGCGTCTGAAACTACATCTCCAGAGATACGAGGTGTTCCTTCACGATTTGAGCGAAGGGCATATAATTCTACGATATCCGCATCCGCAGGCACGCGTTGCCAAGCAAACTTAGTATACTGAACAGCTGAAGGTAATAATCTTTTAATTTCTGAACGTCTTAACGCCTGCCCAACATAAGCCGTATCACGCGCTTGAACACGAACGAAAGCATTAGATCCAGGAGCTCCAGGAATCAATTTTGCTAGGAGTGGATTTTGATTAGATAGAGAATCAGAAGCTGACTCTAATAGATCTTCAACATCATCTGAAGACTGTTCTAACTCAGCCAGACGCTGATCAGCTGCTACTAAAAACTGTGATAGTCCTGGTTCCGCTGCAGAAATGGTCTCCCAAAACTCTAATTGTGCAGTAGAAGATAATAACTCCTGAGCACGGTTAATATCGCGAGCCCCAGGAAGTTCTACCAGAATACGACCTGAGTTTCCTACTCGTTGAATGTTAGGCTGAGTTACTCCAAAACCATCGATACGCTCACGAAGAACTTCGAAAGCAGAAACAATCGACTCGTCGATTTTTCTTCTGATGATTGGCTTAACCTCAGCATTATTCATCGAGAAATTGATCTCATCACTTAATGCTTTGTTGGCGAAGATTTCTGGAGAAGCAAGAGTAGTTTCTCCTGCATTCGCCTCGAAAGCTTCAAAGAATAGTTCTACGTAATTCTCATCACTCTGCTTTGAAGCTGCGTCTGCAGCATCTAAAGCCTGATTGAAAGCTACGTTTTTGGTGTTATTGGCAAGACCTTTAAGAATGTCCTTAACCGAAATCTGTAGGGTTACGTTGATCCCTCCTTTAAGGTCAAGACCTTTATTCAGCTCTTTAGTCTTTGCATCAGCATAAGAAGTAAAACCAAAAACAGGAAGATCAGCTACAGAATCTAAATAACTCTTAGCAGCTGTTTCACGTGCTGAAATATAATCCTCAGCAGATGCGTCTACGCTAACTGAAGCGTATCGATCGGCATCCCCTTCGATTTTGTTAGTGATGAATGTAAACGATAGTTGATAGAGGCTTACTACCCCAAACAAAATCGCAAATAGTCGAATTAATCCTTTATTCTGCATACTGCCTAAAATCAATTAATATAATGTCAAATGCGTGCAAATATATCATTTCGCCCTAGAAATGACAATTATATGTAATAAACAAAAAACCCCGGAAAATTTCCGGGGCTAAACACTCTATTGGTTTCTTACAAATTAAGTAGCGCGTTCACTGCAGCAACTCCCTCCGCAGAAGCAGCTACCTTAGCCTCTTCGTCTTCACTTAACTCGATAGAAACGATTTTTTCAATTCCATTTTTGCCAAGTACTACAGGTACTCCAAGGCAAATATCATTAAGTCCATATTCACCTTCAAGAAGAGCAGAACAAGGATAGATTTTCTTTTGATCACAAGCGATTGCTTGTACCAGACCTGAAACTGCAGCACCCGGAGCATACCAAGCACTTGTTCCTAGAAGTTTGGTAAGTGTGGCTCCGCCAACTTTGGTCTCTTGAACTACATACTCCATTTGCTCAGCGTCTAAAAACTCACTAACGCGAATTGAATTGCGTGTAGCATGACCGATTAATGGAACCATACCTGTATCTGAGTGACCTCCGATTACCATACCGTCTACATCAGAAATAGGAGCATCAAGAGCTTCAGCTAAACGATACTTGAATCTCGCACTATCAAGTGCACCACCCATTCCGATGATTCGGTGTTTAGGAAGTCCTGATGTTTTGTGAACAAGATAAGTCATTGTATCCATTGGATTACTCACCACAATAACAATGGCTTCAGGAGAATGCTTTAAAAGGTTTGAAGAAACCTCCTTTACGATACCAGCATTGATACCAATAAGCTCTTCTCTAGTCATCCCTGGCTTACGAGGAATACCAGAGGTAATCACCACAACATCGCTACCCGCAGTTTTCGAATAATCTCCAGTTGTACCAGTTATTTTGGTATCAAAGCCATTTAAGGATGCAGTTTGCATCAGGTCCATTGCTTTACCTTCTGCAAAGCCTTCTTTGATATCTACAAGCACTACTTCTGAGGCAAAGTCTTTAATAGCAATGTATTCTGCACAGCTAGCACCAACGGCACCCGCTCCAACTACAGTTACTTTCATTTTCGTATTTGATTTAGATTAAATGTGTTGCAAATTTAAGCCACTAAGCATCAATATTCGCATAGACCGCGTTCTTTTCAATAAACTCTCGACGAGGTGGAACCTCATCACCCATAAGCATGGAGAAAATACGATCGGCTTCCGTAGCATTGTCAATGGTTACTCGACGAAGCGTACGATATTCAGGATTCATGGTAGTATCCCACAATTGCTCTGCGTTCATCTCACCAAGACCTTTATATCTCTGAACACCCGAACCTTGACCCATTTCAGCAATCAGTTGATCACGTTGTTTGTCGTTCCATGCATATTGCTTCTTGCTCCCTTTCTTTACCAGATATAGTGGTGGAGTAGCGATATATACATATCCCTGCTCGATAAGTTCCCTCATGTATCTAAAGAAGAAGGTCAGGATTAGCGTTTCAATATGCGACCCATCGACATCCGCATCACACATGATAATTACTTTGTGATAACGAAGTTTCGCTAGATTAAGTGCTTTAGCATCTTCTTCGGTACCCACGGTAACACCGAGGGCTGTGTAGATATTTCTGATTTCTTCATTTTCAAAAACCTTGTGTTGCATGGCTTTCTCCACGTTCAAAATCTTTCCTCTTAATGGCAAAATAGCTTGGAACTTTCGGTCTCGTCCTTGTTTCGCAGTTCCTCCCGCAGAGTCTCCCTCAACTAGATAAACCTCGCACTCTGCAGGGTCTTGTGAAGAACAATCAGACAGCTTACCAGGAAGACCACCCCCACTCATTACATTCTTGCGCTGAACCATTTCTCTGGCCTTAGCAGCGGCATGTCTAGCGGTTGCAGCAATAACTACCTTTTCAACGATACGTTTCGCATCATCTGGGTGCTCCTCAAGATAATCAGTAAGCATTTCTGATACAGCCTGACTAACTGCAGAAGTAACTTCACGGTTACCAAGTTTGGTTTTAGTCTGACCTTCAAATTGTGGCTCAGCAACTTTGACTGAAACAATTGCCGTTAATCCTTCTCTAAAGTCATCCCCTGAAATTTCAAACTTGAGCTTATCAAGCATCCCTGAAGAATCAGCGTATTTTTTGAGTGTACTCGTAAGACCTCTTCTAAAGCCTGAGAGATGCGTACCTCCCTCGTGAGTATTGATGTTGTTTACATAACTATGAAGGTTTTCAGAAAAACCAGTGTTGTAAATCATAGCTACCTCAACTGGGATTCCATTTTTCTCACCTTCCATCGAAATAACCGTTTGAATAAGCGGCTCTCTCGATTGATCTAAGAACATAATAAACTCTTCTAAACCTCTCTCACTTTTAAATACCTCGGTAACAGGCTCTCCTTTCTCATCAACCGTTCGATAGTCGGTAAGAGTAATTGTGATCCCCTTGTTTAAGTAAGACAATTCTCTCATACGATTAGCAAGGGTATCGTAAGAATACTCGATCGTCTGTGTAAAGATTATCGGGTCTGGTTTAAAGGTTACCTCAGTACCATTTAAATCACTTTCACCAACAGTCTTTACAGGATATAAAGCTTTACCTCGTTCGTATTCTTGTTGCCAGACCTTTCCTTCACGTTGCACAGTCGCCTTAAGGCTAATTGAAAGTGCATTTACACAGGAAACACCTACTCCATGCAAACCTCCTGAAACTTTGTAAGAATCTTTATCAAACTTACCTCCGGCACCAATTTTGGTCATTACCACTTCAAGAGCAGAAACTCCCTCTTTCTTGTGTAAACCAACTGGAATACCTCGACCATTATCGCTAACGGTAATCGATTCGTCTTTATTTATCGCAACTGTAATAGAATCACAGTACCCACCCATCGCTTCATCGATGGAGTTATCTACAACCTCGTATACTAAATGATGTAATCCACGAGGGCCAACATCTCCGATATACATTGACGGACGCATGCGCACGTGCTCCATACCCTCAAGGGCCTGGATACTATCTGCCGAATACTGTGGATTTTTTGCTTGTTCGCTCATAACTTCATTATCGGTTTTTGCATTCTTACAAATATAACCGAAAGAGCCCGGAATACTTGTGTTTGTAAGTGTTCCGAGCCCTGAAGTTATTAACATTAATATGTTTACAAACCCTAGTTTTTATAGGCGTCTGTATGAACCGCCTTGATGGCGCGACCAGAAGGTTCATTCATCTTTTTAAATGCCTCATCCCACTCTAAAGCAGTTTTGGTACTACAAGCTACAGAGGGCTCTTGCGGAACGCTCTTTGCAGCAGCATCTGAAGGGAAATGAGAATGGAAAATAGAGCGATAGAAATACTCTTCTTTGGTTTGTGGTGTTTGAATTGGAAACTTGAAAGCCGCCTGCTCCATTTGTTTATCACTAACCTCTTCATTTACCATTTCTTTTAGAGTGTCAATCCAGCTATATCCGACCCCATCTGAAAACTGCTCCTTCTGCCTCCAAGCAACTTCACTAGGTAGCATATCTTCAAAGGCTTTTCTAAGAATCCATTTCTCCATACGATCAGGAGTAATCATTTTTTCAGACGGATTAAGGCGCATGGCAACATCGATGAATTCTTTATCAAGGAAAGGAACACGCCCTTCAATGCCCCAAGCAGAAAGAGCTTTGTTTGCTCGCAAGCAATCGTACATATGAAGCTTTTCTAATTTACGAACAGTCTCCTCGTGAAACTCCTTAGCATTAGGCGCCTTGTGAAAGTATAAGTATCCTCCAAATAGTTCATCAGAACCTTCACCAGAAAGCACCATTTTAATCCCCATAGATTTAATCACTCGAGCCATGAGATACATTGGAGTTGCAGCTCTAATCGTTGTAATATCGTAGGTTTCTAAGTGATAAATAACGTCTTTAATCGCATCTAAACCTTCTTGAATAGTAAAGGTAATTTCGTGGTGAACCGTACCGATGTGATCCGCTACCTTTTGAGCGGCAGCAAGGTCTGGAGACCCCTTAAGACCAACTGCAAAAGAATGAAGTCTTGGCCACCAGGCATCCTCAGTGTTTCCACTTTCTACGCGACGGCTTGAAAACTTCTTCGCAATAGCCGATGTGATTGAAGAATCTAGACCTCCTGAAAGTAATACACCATAAGGGACGTCTGACATCAATTGCCGCTCTACGGCATCTTCAAGAGCTTTTCTAAGCTCACTAATCAAAGCTTCGTTCTCTTTAACCGCATCAAATGACTTCCATTCGCGATCATACCAAGGCTCAGGCTTTTCCATATCCTTAGTTTTGTAATGCCCTGGAGGAAAAAGTTCGATCTGAGTACAGAAACCTTCAAGAGCTTTTAATTCAGAAGCGACATAAAAAACTCCTTCCTCATCCCATCCCATGTAAAGAGGAATGATACCCATGTGATCACGAGCAATGAGGTAATCATTCTTTGCTTTATCGTAAAGTGCAAAACCGAAAATACCGTTGAGTTTGTCTAGAAATGATGAGCCTTCTTTATCATAAAGACCTAGAATTACCTCACAATCAGATTGCGTAAGAAACTCATACCCTTCTCCCACCTCAGATCTAAGTTCTCTGTGGTTATAAATCTCACCATTGGCAGCAAGCACAAGAGTCTGCTCTTTATTAAAAAGAGGTTGCTTTCCCGAAGCTGGGTCAACAATCGCTAAGCGCTCATGCGCTAAAACGGCATGATCGTCACTAAAAATTCCACTCCAATCAGGGCCTCTGTGCCTGATCTTTTTTGACATTTCTAAAAGCTGACTACGTTGATCTGCTTCTATTTTTTGGTAATCAAAACTCGCTACAATTCCACACATGGATTAATAATTTGAAGCAAAAATGGAATTAAATGTTTTAAACCTAAATCACTAAATTATTATTGGTTTTAAAATGAAAGTATATAGATCGTTTATATATAAAAATGAAATTTACACAGCTTCAATCCCGTATTGAGGTTTGATATCGTTACTTCACTCGCTCTCCTGAGACATAAACCATCTCTGCTTGAATAAAAGGAAGATCTTTCTCTGAAGCAGTCATTAAATCCGCAGACAATACAGTGAAATCCGCAAAGAATCCTGGTAGAAGTCTACCCTTTTCATTCTCTTCAAACTGAGCATAAGCAGCCCATTCTGTCATCCCGCGTAATGCTTGTTCTCTTGTGAGCGACTGCTCTGGAATGAATCCAGTATCTGGATATCCTTTAAGATCTTTACGAGCCACAGCAGCATAAAAAGTATAATACGGATTCACCGATTCTACAGGGAAATCAGTTCCTAAAGCAACAATTCCTGACTTTGCCAATAGCGTTTGATATGCATAGGCTCCAGTCATACGCTCGTGCCCTAATCGATCCTCAGCCCAATACATATCACTGGTAGCGTGCGTAGGTTGAACAGAAGGAATCACTCCCTTTGAGAAAAGTGAAAAATCAAGCTCATCAACAATTTGAGCATGTTCAATTCTCCATCTTCGGTCATCTTCTTCGCTTAGCAAATCTTTATAAATTGAAAGTACTTCATAGTTCGCTGCATCTCCAATGGCGTGGGTATTCATTTGAAAATCAGAATCAATAAGTCGTTCTGCGATTGCTCTCATTTGATCTACAGGAGTGACGAATGCTCCAAAATGACCTGGTGCATCGGCATAAGGTCGCTTAAGCGCAGCACCTCTAGAACCTAAGGCACCATCACCATATACCTTTACCGAACTTACATTGAGGTGGTCCGTCTTGTAGGGTCCCTTATCTAAGAAATAGTTTACATCCGTTTCTGTATTACTAATCATCGCATACAAGCGAATCTTTAACAATCCTTCTTGCTGAAGAGAGTCTATCAACTGAATAACCTCCTTAGAGATACCTGCATCGCTAACCGAGGTTAAACCGTAATCAAAACAAATATCTTGAGCAGCCAACAAACCTTTAATCTGTTGATCACGACTCGGAGGTGGCATCACAGCATCTATAAAACGCATGGGACCATCAACTAAAACTCCAGAAGGTTCTCCATTTAAAAGAATAACAGCTCCCCCGTCGATAGGAGTATTTGAGTCAATCTCAGCTAACTGTATAGCTTTGGAATTCACCCAATAAGCATGCCCGTCAACTCTTTCAAGAACTACCGGAAGATCAGAAAATCGACGATCTAAATCAAAGCGAGTAGGAAACTCTTTGATATTCCAATCATTTTGATCCCAGCCACGTCCATAAATAAAATCGACATCGCTATTCTGAGATCTAAAGACATCTATGCGAGCGAGCACCTCATCGATACTTTCGGTTCCCACAAGATCCACGTGAAGCGTCCCTAATCCAAGCCCATAAAAATGACTATGAGCATCAATAAGTCCTGGAACCACGGCCTTACCCTCTAGATTAACGAGCTGCTTAGCTATAAAGCGATCTTTCAAATCATCCGAACCTAGCGTTACAATACGACCTTTATCAATAACCATTGCCGTGTAGGTTGTATTCTCCGAATCGAGTGAATAAATCTGTCCATTGAATACAATGGTATCCACCTCGACTTTACTTAAACACGATGCGAAAACAAGAAGTATTCCCAATACAATTAATCTGAATTTCATAGCAATAACCATTTGGAGTTTGAAAATAGTAAAAACCTAGATCACTAAATAATCTTCCAATTGTAAGTTCGCTATTTGCTAACTTTAGAGAATCAAAAAAGGAATTAATGAGCTCACACCAGTTACTGTTAAGCTTACAATCTGCCAACATTGGGGTTAGAAACGAGGTGATTTTAAAAGAGGTATTTCTCGAAGTAAATAAAGGAGATTACCTCTATTTAATTGGTAAAACAGGTTCTGGCAAAAGTAGTCTTCTAAAAGCGATCTATGGGGACACCCAAATTAGTAAAGGAACGGCAAGTTTTAAGTCCTTCAATTTAGCGAAACTCAAAGAGAACGAACTACCGACACTTAGAAGACAATTAGGAATAGTATTTCAAGATTTTAGATTACTTGATGACCGTAATGTTTTTGACAACCTTGATGTCATTCTTAAAGCAACCGGGTGGAAATCTAAATCAGATCGCATGGATCGCATTATGCAAACGCTCGAAAAAGTTGGAATTTCTGGCAAACAAAAGCGGTTTATTCATCACTTATCTGGCGGTGAAAAACAGCGTGTAGCCATTGCTCGAGCCCTTTTAAATGATCCAGAGCTAATCATTGCGGATGAACCAACAGGAAACCTAGACCCAGAAACCGCGTTAGAAGTGATGGATTTATTTGAGGAACTTCATCGTAAAGGCAATACGGTGATTCTAGCCACTCATGACTACCGACTTATTAAAAGGTATAATCACCCCGTAATTCGTTGTGAAAATCAAAGGATTCATAAGTTAGAACCTGTAGGTTCTTAAAAAATCTATTTATTTGTAGCCCTAAAAACAACTACTTATGGCTGTACTTGGTATTGATATTGGAGGAACAGGAATGAAGGGAGCTCTAGTAGACCCTGATACTGGTGAGTTAGTTAGCGAACGGTTCAGAGTTCCTACACCTCAAAAGAGAAATCCTGAAAGCATGGCCAAGGCGGTACGCAAAATCGTTACTCATTTTGACTACAAAGGAAAGGTTGGAGTGGGTTTTCCGACGATCATAAAAAACGGAATCTGCCTATCGAGTGGCAACTTGCATAAGTCGTGGAAAAATCAAAATGTAAGTAAAGTATTTCATGAAGAGACCGGATTAGATTTTACGGTAGTCAACGATGCTGATGCGGCCGGATACGCCACTATGAACTTCGGTGTAGGTAAAGGTGAAAAAGGTCTTGTTATAATGATCACTATCGGGACAGGCCTCGGTAGCGGTGCATTCTACGATGGCGAACTTATTCCCAATTTCGAGTTAGGACAAATACCGTATAAGAAATTTAAAAAAATTGAGGACTGGGCCTCGAATGGCGCCATGCAACGAGAAGGTCTAGAAATAGATGAGTGGGCCGTAAGATTCAGCAAATTTTTAAAAATCACCGAACTTCTTGTAGCACCAGACCTTTTCATACTTGGCGGAGGGCTGTCTAAGCGTTACGATGAATACGAGCATCTTATCACTGCCAATACACCGATCAGAGTTGCCGCGTTAAGAAATAATGCGGGAATTGTTGGAGCCGCAGCTGCGGTTAAATAGCCTTTGAACGTTTTCTGTCGGTCTCTTTCAATAAGACCTTACGCAATCTTAAGTAATTTGGAGTTACCTCGACGTACTCGTCTTTCTGGATATACTCCAAAGCCTGCTCCAAAGAAAATTTAATCGCAGGTACGATGCGAGCTTTATCATCTGACCCTGAAGCGCGAACGTTGGTTAGCTTCTTCGTCTTAGTGATGTTAACCCCCATATCGTCAGCACGAGAATTCTCTCCAATAACCTGACCTTCATAAATATCTTCTCCCGGATCGATAAAGAACGTACCTCTCTCCTGAAGCTTATCAATTGAGTAAGGTATCGCAGTACCGTTTTCAAGAGACACCATCGATCCGTTAATTCGACCAGGAATTGTGCCTTTCAGTGGTTGATACTCTAAGAATCGGTGTGCCATAATAGCCTCTCCTGCGGTTGCAGTAAGTAATTGATTTCTAAGACCAATGATACCTCGTGAAGGAATGATAAACTCGATGAACATACGGGCCCCACGTGACTCCATACTAATCATTTCACCTTTACGCATAGAAACCATCTCAACAGCCTTACCCGAAACCTCCTCAGGAAGATCAATAGTCAATTGTTCAACAGGCTCACACTTTACTCCGTCAATCTCTTTGATGATTACCTGCGGTTGTCCGATCTGTATTTCATACCCTTCTCTACGCATCGTTTCGATAAGAACAGATAAATGGAGAACTCCACGTCCGTAGACAATAAAACGGTCTGCACTATCGGTTGCCTGAACACGAAGAGCAAGGTTCTTTTCTAACTCTTTTTCTAGACGCTCTTTGATATGTCTTGAAGTAACGAACTTACCGTCCTTTCCAAAGAATGGGCTGTCGTTAATGGTAAACAACATACTCATAGTTGGTTCATCAATCGCAATGGATGGCAGTGCTTCAGGGTTTTCAAAATCAGCAACCGTATCTCCAATTTCAAAACCTTCCATACCGACGATAGCACAAATATCACCCGCTTTTACTTCAGTAACTTTCTGACGACCTAAACCTTCAAAAGTAAATACCTCTTTTACGCGTGTCTTAATCTGAGTGCTATCCCTCTTCACTAAGGTTACTTGTTGACCCTCTGCAATTCTACCGCGCTGCAGTCGTCCAATCGCAATTCTTCCTGTAAAAGAAGAATAGTCTAAAGAAGTAATCAGCATTTGTGTGGTTCCCTCCTCTGGCTTGAACTCTGGGATATGTTCAACAACCATATCTAAAAGAGGCTCAATGGTCGCAGTTGGGTTCTTCCAATCATCGCTCATCCAACCATTTTTTGCCGAACCATAAACGGTTGGAAAATCTAACTGCCACTCTTCTGCCCCTAATTCAAACATCAAATCAAACACCTTCTCGTGGACCTCGTCTGGGGTACAATTCTCTTTATCTACCTTATTTACAACCACACAAGGTTTAAGCCCCAAGCTAATTGCTTTTTGAAGTACAAAACGTGTTTGAGGCATCGGGCCTTCAAAGGCATCGACAAGTAGTAACACCCCATCAGCCATGTTTAAAACACGCTCCACCTCACCTCCGAAATCGGCGTGACCAGGAGTGTCGATAATATTAATCTTCATTCCCTTGTAGATTACCGATACGTTTTTGGATACGATAGTAATTCCGCGCTCGCGTTCGAGATCATTGTTGTCGAGAATAAGGTCTCCCTTATTTTCATTCTCTCTGAAGAGTTGACAGTGGTACATAATCTTATCAACCAAAGTAGTCTTACCGTGGTCAACGTGAGCGATAATCGCGATGTTTTTAATGGTTTTCATAGGATAGGTCCAAATATGCGCCTTAAGGCGGCGCAAATATAGCGGTATTTTACACCGAGAAGTGAATAAAAAGTACCTTTGATACATTCAATGTTAAAACATTGCATTTTCTATGAAGAATTTCGACGTTCCAAATCTTAAACACCTAGACTCTAAACAGTTCTTTTTAATTGCCGGTCCTTGTGCTATTGAAGGAGAAGAGATGGCCCTCAGAATTGCCGAAAAACTGGTAACCATTACTGATAAGTATAAAATCCCTTATTTCTTTAAAGGAAGTTTTAAAAAGGCAAACCGCAGCAGAGTAGACTCATTTACGGGAATTGGAGATGAAAAAGCACTGAAGATTCTTCGAAAAGTATCTGAGACTTTTTCAGTTCCTACGCTTACTGATATTCATAAAGAGTCAGATGCAGCCCTTGCTGCCGAATATGTAGATGCATTACAAATACCCGCTTTTCTCGTGCGTCAAACCGATTTATTAATCGCTGCAGCAGAAACTGGCAAAGTGGTTAATTTAAAAAAGAGCCAGTTTATGAGCCCTGAAAGCATGCAATTTGCAGTTCAGAAAGTAAGTGATGCAGGAAATCATAAGAGCTGGATTACTGAGAGAGGATCAATGTTTGGTTACCAAGATCTAGTAATTGATTATCGAGGAATTCCTACAATGAAGCAATATGCCCCAGTGGTATTAGATGTCACTCACTCACTCCAGCAACCGAATCAAAGTTCGGGAGTAACAGGCGGACGCCCTGCCCTTATTGAATCTATGGCCAAAGCTGGAGTTGCAGTTGGCGTAGATGGCTTGTTTATAGAAACACATTTTGACCCAAAGAATGCAAAAAGCGATGGAGCAAATATGCTCGATCTTGAAAAGGCCGAAGGTCTCATCGATAAACTTGCACGATTGAGAGAAGTAACGGTTGAATTGCAATAACACAATCATAACCGTTTATTAAGCTGCCGAAACATTTACTCGAATACTTTTGTTCAAAAGATTAAACTTATGAAAGCTCGATTCCTACTATTGTTTGTCACCTTTTTCGGATTCGCTCAGAACCACAGTCATTCAGGGGTTAATCCCATTAAATTCCCGAACATCGAAGGGTACCTGACACTTAGCACCGATCTACATATTCACAGTGTATTTTCAGATGGAAACGTTTGGCCTACCATAAGAGTGCAAGAGGCACTAATGGATAATCTTGATGCCATCGCACTTACCGAGCACCTAGAGTACCAGCCCCATCTTGCCGACATACCTCACCCCGATCGCAACAGAGCCTACGAATTGGCATTAGAGGAGGCAAAAGACCACGATCTTTTAATTATACCTGGGTCAGAGATTACAAGAAGTGCTCCTGTCGGACACAATAATGCACTATTCCTTGCTGACTCCAATCCACTCTTACAAGACCAAGCGCAAGATGCATTTGACCAAGCAAAAAAGCAGGATGCTTTTGTTTTCTGGAATCATCCCTCATGGTCGGCACAGAAAAAAGATGGTAATCCAGAATTAGGTGATTTTCAAAAGAAACAAATCAAACAAAAGAAACTTCACGGCATTGAGGTCATCAATTTCGGAGCCTATGCAGAGGAATCACTAAGTATCGCTCTCGAAGAAGATTTAACCATCATGGCCACCTCAGATGTTCACGACCTCATCGAATGGGATTATGCTAATAAAGGATTACAAAGACCTGTAACACTTGTCTTCACTAAGGAGCGATCTATCGCATCTCTTAAAGAAGCCCTATTTGCAAAACGTACGGTTGCCGCATATAATGACCTACTGGTCGGACGAGAAGAATTTCTACTCCCACTGCTCAAAGCAAGTATTGAAATCGAAGTTGATGGCTATGTTGCAGACACTAAAATATTGAAGATTACTCTCACCAATCATTGCAGTAGTGATCTACTACTTGAAAATGTTAGTGCTTTTACTTTCTATGAAAACTCTCCAGTATTCAATTTAGAAGCGGGAACCCAAAAAACACTTCAGATAAAGACCATTGACAGAATTTCTGAAGTAAATCTATCTTTTAAAGCACTTGGGGCGTATACTGCACCAAAAACACATCCTAACATTAGCTTTACCTTAAATACCGAAGAGTAATTCTTGGCGATTAGCTATCTTTGTGCCCTTAGAAAACACGTTCTTTTTCTTATTGGGGCCGATTTGGATTTGACAGCAAGATCAATCAAATCGTAAGCATGTCGAGCTATGAAGGTAATGCTCGTAAATCTCTACTTCATCTTTTTTAAATGGCGAAAATACTTACGCTTTAGCTGCCTAATAATCTGAATTACAGTAGGATTTGGCCTAGTCCCGCAAGGCGGGAAAGCTGAATGTCTCTAGAAAGCCCTTGTTGGCGGCGTTCTTTATAGAGGCACCATTAAAGTCAACATCGAATAGTTCCTGCTTCGAGTACTATTCCAAATAAAGAAGCTAAGAGAATAATAGGTTGTCGTTGATCAGTTATTCTTCGAAAATCAAACAACGTCTAAGCATGTAGAAAGCGTTTTCATTGCTTGTTTGGACGAGGGTTCGAGTCCCTCCGGCTCCACTTTATGTACATATAAAACGTTGTTTTATAAGGGTTTAATAATTATTAAATTTCATTATTGTACGGTATTTGTACGACAATCTATTGGTATATTATTAGACTTTATAAAACTATAGGGATTGGAAAATATTTGTGGAGCTTTATCAGTTTGCTCGATTATAAACGTAAAAAGCTAAAAATTTATACACAACAGATTACCATTCTATACCCCGGTGGATTTTAAAAAGTTGGTTTCAGAATAAAGATTAGAGTGGTTTAGGTAGGTGTTATGTTAAGCCTTCTAGTGAGGATAAATTAGATTAACCTAGCTTCACTTACTCTTCTTACTACACAAGAAATTGAATACTTACAATTCTTATCCCAAATCGACTTCGCTGCGAAGGATTAATCAACCAAGGTATGTATCACCTTGTTGGTGTTTTCATCTGCCTCAGAAGATTGAATTTGAACCACACGATACTCCTTTCTGTTTTGTATAAAAAGCTCTCCAGAGAGCGAGTACGATCGTAAACCGGTGTGTATCGTTTGACCATACACCTGATTACTGATTCTAAAAGTGTCGTTTAAGGTGTCGATATAGATGGTTTTGGGATCGATACAAACAACGATCTTCTTGTGATGAACTAGATCCTTGT
>Ga0209654_1000346_pt1 | contig 46923 bp, 41 predicted proteins | sample SaaInl1SG_22_DNA_FD_184646 | JGI IMG/M metagenome (GOLD analysis project Ga0209654, IMG submission 184646) | Marine microbial communities from expanding oxygen minimum zones in the Saanich Inlet - ESP_161SG_22_DNA (SPAdes) (version 2) | ecosystem: Environmental > Aquatic > Marine > Intertidal... | reverse complement strand
GATATAATCTGAGAAAATAACGTTACTTTTATCATAAGAGGAATGGGGTGGAGTTGTGCAACTCAAAGATAACTTTGAGATACTTAACTTTTTCCTCTTTTTTTCTAAACGTTTAGGACGCTATTGATTATTGATATAAAATATTTAAGAATAAAATAAAATTGATGTGTTTTTTTATGTTTTCTTAAATCTTTATTTGAATTTCAGCTATTTTGGAAAAAAATTAAAACTTCAGGCAACCATTTTAAAAGCATTTGCGTCTTTATAAATAGAAAGCAATATGAAATCTTTTTTGAAAGTTATACAGCTACATAAAAACGAAGGCGCATTGATAAAAAAAGCGATAAAAAACAATCGTGAAGCACAACACATTTTGTTTGAAACGCATGCCCCAAAAATGTTAAGTGTTTGTCGATACTATATTAAAGATATTCAGCAGTCTGAAGAGGCAATGCTAAATGGGTTTTTCAAAGTATTTAAAAACTTAAAAACCTATAAAAGCGAAGGCAGTTTTGAGGGTTGGATACGCCGTATTATGATAAGAGAATCAATTTCATACTTAAGGCAAAAAAAAAGTATTGATTTTTTATCTGAAGAAGATGTAAGTACATACGATTATAGTAACAGTATGGAAACAGATTTAGAGGTTAACGACATTCAAAAACTAATAGACAATTTACCCGAAGGGTATCGCATGGTATTTATTATGTATGCCATTGAAGGTTATAAACATTTTGAGATTGCAGAACTTTTGCATATAAGCGAAGGTACCTCAAAATCACAATTATTTAAAGCACGAAAAATGCTTCAAGAACAAATAAAAAAAGTAAATAAAACAAGCTATGGCACCAATTAAATTTGAAGACGATTTTAAGGACAAGTTAGAAAAACGTACCATAGCGCCATCAAAAGGGGCGTGGGATAAACTATCTGAACGTTTAGAGGCCGAAGAAGAAACAGCAAACACCAAAGTTTTCTGGTGGATTGGTATTGCGGCAAGTGTAATAGGGATTTTATTTGCAATTTTTCAATTTTCCAATAATAGTTTAGAAACTGATACTCCCATAATAGTTGATGCTCCTGAAGTTATAGAGGATTCTGATAAAACGCCTGTAATAGAGGATTTAAATAGTACAGCACAAGAAACGCAAGTTGCGGTTGAATCTTCTACGGAAGAAAAACAGGTACAGCCTACTAATGTGGGGAAACAAAAACCTATAAAAACCTATGAAGCCCCAACCCAAATTGCAAAAGCACCAACACCTTTAAGCACTAAAAACGAAATAGATGTTATAAAAGCAAAACAAGCCGATGTTTTAAGTATTGAAAGCGAAAAGGCGCAAGAGGTTGCAGATGCCATATATACGCTTAGCGAAACGGAAGCTGGAGTTTCTAATGCTTCGATAGATTCGCTTTTAAAAGCAGCCCAACGCGATATTTTAATTAGCAGAATGAAAAACCAAGACCAAGCGATTGTTGATGCCGCTTTATTACTGCAAGAAGTGGAGTTTGAGTTGGACGAATCCTTTAGAGATAGAGTGTTTAAAGCGATAAAAGACAGTTATGGATCTTTAAAAACAGCTATAGCACAACGTAACGATTAGCAAAGTTCTGTAAGAACAAGAATTTGTAAAGATAAAAGTATAATAAAATCATCAATCATACCTGCCCTAGTTTAGAGGAAGGGTTTCAATCAAATCATTAATTAAAAAACGAACAGTTATGCAAACTATTACAAAGTATTTAGTGGTGCTTATTTTAAGTTTAAACGTGCAATGTGTTTTAGCACAAGACAGTATTCCAAAACCCGTAAACCAAGTAGAAATTAATAAGCTCAAGGAAGCAATATCTAGAGTAGAAGCTGATGAAAAAGCAGCTTTGAAAGCTGAGATTGAGGCTATTGACTTACGTCTAAAGAATGGAGAAATATCCCAAGAGGAAGCACAGGACCTAAAAATGGAAATGGCAAAAAAACGCGCTTTGAACATTGAAAACCGAACCGCCATCTTAAACAATAAAATCGCACTTTTAGAGCGTAATGAAAAAGGGTATGGTGAAGATAACGAAAGTGAAGACATTTTAAGAATTGGCAGAAATGGCGAGGACAAAAGCTGGATTTACATTGGAAAAAAAGAAAACGACAAGCCTAAATACAGAAAATACGATTTACGTACTACCAGCGACTTTGTACTGGTATTTGGATTGAACAACGCCATTATAGAAGGGCAAAGTTTAGACGATACGCCGTATAAAATTGGAGGTTCCCGTTTTTTTGAAATGGGGTGGGCGTGGAAATCGCGCGTGTTTAAAAACAGCAATTTTATGAGGTTTAAATATGGTGTGTCTTTACAGATTAATGGCCTAAAGCCAGATGACAATAAGTTTTTTACACAAAATGCTGGTGAAACTATGCTTGAAGATTTTCCTCAAAACCTTAGAAAATCTAAATTGTCTATAAGTAATTTGGTGTTTCCTGTACATTTTGAATTCGGACCTTCTAAGCGTATAGATAAGGACAAATATTTTAGGTATTCTACTAAAAACCAATTTAAAATAGGAATTGGTGGTTATGGCGGATTTAACATTGGTACACGCCAAAAATTAAAGTACGATTTGGATGGCGAACGCATAAAGGATAAGCAAAAACGTGGGTTTAATACCAGTAACTTGGTGTATGGTGTAAGTACCTATGTGGCTATTGGCGATACAGCTTTATATCTTAAATACGATTTGTCGCCAATCTTTAAAGATCAACCAATAGATCAAAACAATATATCTATAGGCCTGCGTTTTGATATGGATTAGAAATTAATATTGAGATAGTTAAGAAAAGTCCCTTTGGGGCTTTTTTTGTTTAAACTAAAACCTAAAGTTTTATTTGGATGGTGAGTGCTTATCAGTTTTTGTTAAATCCTTAAATTATATTATCGCTCTTAAATATATATTTAAACGCAAATTTTGAATTAAACGCATATAATAATAACAAGAAGACAAATCTTAGTCTAACAGTAATACTTCTTAAGTTTTATACAAACAAAGTATAGAAAACTGTAAAAATTATGAGAATTTTTGTGCGCTTGTTCTTCGCCTAAAAAAGTAAAACCCTTGCAAATATTTGATTTACAAGGGTTTTTAAGCTTAAAAAGTGGTACCTCCAGGAATCGAACCAGGGACACAAGGATTTTCAGTCCTTTGCTCTACCAACTGAGCTAAGGTACCTCGCCAAAGCGGATGCAAATATATATGCATTTTTATTATTTGCCAAAATAAAAATACAAAAAAGATAGCTTAGTAGCCAATTCAATAATTATAATATACTTAACATATTAATTCACTTGGTTTTGTAGATTTACACTTTTACAATTTGTAATGAATTTAATAATTGATGTTGGCAATACATTTGTGAAACTGGCGGTCTTCGAATCTGATGCGTTGGTATTTAAAACCGCTGTGGAATTGGGAGATGTTGTAGATGAGGTTAAAAATTTAAAACATGATTTTCCTAAACTCAAAAACGCTATTATTTCTTCCGTTGGGGCTTTAAAAACTAGTCAAATTAGTGCCATACACAAACAAATTGACGTACTTCAGTTAAATCATACCACAAAAGTACCTTTTAAAAATAGTTATGATACGCCAAAAACTTTGGGGATAGATAGAATTGCGCTAGTTAGCGCGTCAGTATATCATTATCCTAAAAATAATGTGCTAATTATAGATGCGGGTACTTGTATTACTTACGATTTTATTACAGATAAGAACGAGTATCTCGGTGGTGCCATTTCTCCTGGAATTAGAATGCGCTACAAGGCACTACATAATTTAACCGCTAATTTACCGTTACTAGAAACAAAAATGCCTAAACATATTATTGGAACATCAACACAAAGTTCTATACATTCTGGTGTTATAAATGGTGTTATTAACGAAATTGATGGCTCTATTAAAAGCTATAAAGAAAAATACTTGGATTTAACAGTTATTTTAACAGGTGGCGATGCTAATTTCTTGTCAGAACAATTAAAAAGTAGCATATTTGCCAACTCTAATTTTCTTTTGGAAGGTTTAAACTATATTTTGAAATTTAATTCAAACTAATGATAAAAAAACTAATACTAGTTTTTGTTGCTATTTTCACTATCACGGCGTATGCTCAAGAAGGAACGGCTTCACCATATTCGTTTTATGGCATAGGAAGCCTAAAATTTAAAGGTACTGTGGAGAATAGAAGTATGGGAGGATTAAGTATTTACAGAGATAGTATACATATAAATCTTCGTAATCCAGCATCATTCACGGGACCAAATCTTTTAATGTTTAATAATGAAAGTAGGCCCGTTAAATATGCAATTGGTGGTAATTATTCCAGTATCAATTTAAAAAGTAATGCAGGGACTGCTAATGTATCTTCGGCTACTTTTGATTATTTAGCCTTAAACTTTCCTGTTGGGAGATTTGGAGTAGGCATGGGGCTTTTGCCTTATACGGCAGTAGGATACAAATTGGAAACAGATAAGGATGACGGAGTTACCACAAATAGATATAATGGAGAGGGTGGATTAAATAAAGCCTTTTTTGGGGTAGCATATAGTATTTCTAATAATTTCAGTTTAGGTGTAAATGCTCAGTATAATTTTGGGAACATTCAAAACAGTGCTATGGAATTTAGGTTCGATAATGATGGCATACCTTTGTTAGCTCAATCGAGAGAAAATAATCGTTCTGATTTAAGTGGTTTGAATTTTGATTTTGGATTGTACTATAAATCAAAACTAAACAAATCTTTAGAGTTAACTACGGCACTTACCTTTACACCAGAAAGTAATATAACATCAAAAAATCAGCGTAGTTTTTCAACGGTTGCCATTGCAGGCTCTGGAGACGAAATTGTTTTAAGCACCATTGATGATGATTTAGAAGCACAAGGTTTATTAGAGACCGATTTGGTGTTACCTTCAAAATTTTCTTTTGGCGCAGGCCTTGGGCAAGCAAGAAAATGGTTTGTAGGTGTAGAATACGAAAGCCAGAAGATTAGTAATTTTGAGAATATTCTATACCAAACATCAGCAACTAGTTATCAGGATGCCTCTAGGTTTTCATTAGGTGGATTTTACATACCAGAATATAATTCCTTTTCAAGTTATTTTAAACGTTTGGTTTATAGAGCAGGATTGCGAATGGAAAATACAGGCTTAAGTATTGAAAATGAATCCATAAAAGAGTTTGGCATATCTTTTGGTGTAGGTATACCAGTTGGAGATTTTGGTTCAAATGCAAATATAGGATTAGAAGTAGGTAGAAAAGGCACGACAAATCAGAATTTAATACAAGAGAATTTTATAAACTTTCAGATTAGTTTATCTTTGAACGATAGATGGTTTCAAAAGAGGAAATATGACTAACAGCGTAACACGATTATCATGAGAACAAAATTTACATTATTAACATTTTTATTCACTTTCTTAATAGCGGGTGTAAATAGTGTGGGTGCTCAGAACGAAGAGCAAATGGCCAAGTTATCTATAATGACAGAATATGCCAAAGCAAAAAATTATGAGGCAGCTTACAAGCCTTTTAAGGAGCTTTGGGCCGAAAACCCAAAATTTAACCGCGCTATATATGTATATGGTGAAAAAATACTTGATTATCAAATAGATAAATCTAATGGCAATGACAAAGTAGGTTACCTTAATGATTTAATGAAGCTTTGGGAAGATAGACGAGAGCATTTTGCATCTAAAACCCCAAAAGGAGAATATGCCGCCAAAGCATGTCAATTAATGTTTGATAACAAGGAGGTTTTAGGAAAAAGCGATAAAGAATTGTACGATTGTTTTGATGCAGCTTACAATGACGATAAAAAAACATTCGATAACCCAAAAAGTTTATACACTTACTTTTATTTAATGGTAAAGTTGTATGATGCAGGTTTAAAACCAGCAAAAGACCTTTTTAATAAATACGATGATGTCGTTGAGAAAATTGAAGAGGAAGTTCAAATAGCTTCTGAAAAATTGAATAAACTTGTTCAGAAAGAGGAATCGGGAACGCCTTTAACTTCTAAAGATAAAAAATACGAAAAGTACTATGGTCAAATACTTAATGCTTTCGACCAAATATCAGGAAGTATTGATTCCCAATTGGGAGGACGTGCCAATTGTGAAAACTTAATTCCGTTATACAGTAAAGATTTTGATGCGAATATAAATGACGCAGTTTGGTTGAAGCGTGCTGTAAGTAGAATGTTTAACAAAGAGTGTACTGATGATCCATTATACGAAAAACTGGTTAAGGCATACGACGCTACTGCACCTTCTGCAGACACCAAATATTTTGTGGCTACGATTTTGCTTAAAAATGGAAAAACTTCAGAGGCTGAAAAGTACCTAAAGGAATCTTACGATTTAGAGACAGATACCTTTAAGAAATCGAAATTAGCTAATAGGATTGGCTTAATTTTAAAGAAAAAAGGCAGATACGGTCAAGCAAGAGGGTATTTTAGAGATGCCTTAAAGCTTAACCCTTCAAATGGTCGTCCACACTTATCTATAGCTGCAATGTATGCCGCAAGTGCAAAAGACTGTGGAGATACCAACTTTAACAAAAGAGCTGTGTATTGGTATGCTGCTCAAGAGGCAAGAAAAGCATCTAGGGTAGATCCTACTTTAAATAAGGCGGCTGCCCAAAGTGCTGCAAATTATGAAGCTAAGGCGCCACAAAGAGCAGAGATTTTCCAAGCTGGAAATGGCGGTACAGTTATAAATATTGGATGCTGGATTGGAGGTTCTGTAACAGTGCCAAAAATTTAATGCAAGAACGAATAACTAAATATAAAATTTTAAACATAGTCATAGCGTTAGTTATGGCTATGTTTTTTTCGTGTAAAAACAACTTTAAAGACATTCAGAAAATTGGTATCTCAGAAAACGAACCTATTGGTGTTGCAGAAAATATCAATTTAAAATATACAGATTCTGGTAAAGTAAAGGCTATACTAAAAAGTCCAAAAATGTACGATTACAGTAATAGGAAATTTGCCTACAACGAATTTACCGATGGTGTTAATTTAGAACTTTTTGAAGATGGCAAGAAAAGCGTTGTAGTTTCCGATTATGCTATTATTTACAACAAAACTAATATCATCGATTTGCAGGGTAACGTAGTAATTACCACGCATAGTAACGACACGCTTTTTGCAGAACAATTATACTACGATCAAGAAAAAGAATGGCTATTTACTAACAAACCTGTTACGTTTAGAACCGGTCGTGATTTAATAAATGGCAATGGTTTCGATTCTAATTCAAAATTCACAAACGCTGAAGTTTTAGAAATCACTGGTCTTATTACTGTAGATGAATAATTTTTGGGTCTTTACATTACATTTCATATTTAAAGTTCTATTTTAAGTATCTTTGTACCATAATTTATTCAATTATGAGATACGCTAAGTTTTTCCAATTTGTATACTTAGTTTTTGGGGTATTGTTTTTAGGTGATGCCATTTCAAAATATACGGCCAATGGCGAAATTGCCTATCCTTCTATTTTACTGGGGATAACAGCAATTTTCATGTTCTTCTTCAGAAGAAGATTTATGAAGAAATTTGAAAATAGAGACAAATAAATGACGATTTACGTTGTTATTATTGTACTATCCTTAGTCCTTTCTGCATTCTTTTCAGGAATGGAGATAGCTTATGTCTCTTCCAATAAAATTCACATTGAAATAGAGAAAAAACAGGAAGGTGTTCTGGCAACAGTGCTTAGAAGATTAACGGCCAAACCTTCAAAATTTATTACCACCATGCTTATTGGTAACAATATAGCATTGGTAATTTACGGGTTTTTTATGGGTGATGTTTTGGTACACTGGTTTCAATCCATGTTGCCATCAAACTCAGCATTGATTACTTATCTGCTAACCGATTTAAGCCTGTTAACGCAAACCATAATCTCTACGTTTGTAATCTTAATCACTGCAGAATTTTTGCCAAAAGTATTTTTCCAAATCTACGCCAACACACTTTTAAAAATTTTGGCAGTACCAGCTTACATCTTTTATGTATTGTTTACTTGGGTATCAGATTTCGTGATTTGGATATCAGATTTAGTTCTAAAATATTTCTTTAAAACCGATGGTGACAATATTCAAATGGCATTTACCAAGGTAGAATTAGGAAATTATATTAGTGAGCAAATGGAGTCTGTAGAGGCGCATGATGAGGTAGATTCAGAAATTCAGATTTTTCAAAATGCATTAGAGTTTTCAGAAGTAAAAGCTCGAGAGGTAATGGTGCCTAGAACAGAGCTTATTGCCGTAGATATTAATGAGTCTATAAAGTCTTTAAACGCTTTGTTTACTGATACGGGTTGCTCTAAAATTTTAGTGTATAAAGATTCCATAGATGATATTTTAGGTTATGTACATTCTTTCGAACTGTTTAAGAAACCAAAAACCATTAAGGCTATTTTACTACCGGTAGAATTTGTTCCTGGTACGGTGTTAATTAGTGATGTGCTAAATATTTTAATTAAAAAAAGAAAAAGTATTGCAGTAGTCTTGGATGAATATGGAGGGACTTCAGGCATTATGACTGTGGAGGATATCGTGGAAGAGCTATTTGGTGAGATTGAAGACGAACACGATACGGTGGTTTTAAAAGAAGAGCAAATTAGTAAGAATACCTATCAGTTTTCCGCAAGAATGGAGGTAGATTATATTAATGAAACCTATAAAATAAACCTTCCAGAAGACGAAAACTACGAAACATTAGGTGGTTTAATTGTTAATCGTACGGAACAAATTCCGCAAAAAGACGAAGTGATTACTATAGATGCATTTCAGTTTACAATTTTAGAAGTCTCCAACACAAAAATTGATTTGGTTGAAGTAAAGCTTATTGAAGAAGATTAGGCCATTTGCACATCCACTGTGTAACTTAAATTAAAGCCTATTTCTCCTTTCATTATTGAATAGAAAATAGTATTTTCGCGCACGATATTTTCATCAAATTACAATCCTTTCAATGTTTTAGGCGTTTTGAGTGTGAGGAAAAGTTGAAAATAGACAAATTATCCAACGTAACAGTTTAAAAATATAATTTACAGATGGCAGTTTTAAATAAAATTAGACAACGCTCTTTATTCCTAATAATAGTTATTGCATTGGCATTGTTTTCTTTTGTATTAGCAGATTTATTTAGAAATAGCGATGCGCTTTCGGCAAGATCTCAAAATACAGTAGCAACCATAAATGGGAAAGACATAGACCGTGATGCGTTTTTGCAAAAAGTTGAAAATATGCAGCGCAGAATGGGACCGAATGCTACCAATACCCAGGTAATGAATAATGTTTGGAATCAGGAAGTTAGAAATGCAATATTTGAAACGCAATATGACAAACTTGAGATTTCTATTGAGAAAGACCAAATGCGTGATTTGTTGAAAGGACCGCTATCATCTAACCCAGAATTTTTAAATGAAGCAGGTTTATTTGATGAAAATAAATTGAATGAGTTTATTGCAAATTTAAAAGCTAATGCACCACGTCCGGGATTTTTAGGAGGACAGCAAATTACATATCAAGATTGGGTAAATTACGAGCAAAATCTTGCGAATAGTGCATTGCAACAAAACTATTTTAATTTAGTAAAAGCAGGTCTTGTGGGTACTTTAGCAGAAGGGGAGTTAGAGCATAAATTAGAAGGTAACAAAGTAGATATAAAATTCGTTCAAATACCTTACACTAAAATTGCCGACAGTACAATTTCAGTATCTAAATCTGATATTGCAGCATATATTAAAGAGCACAAAAACGAATATCAGGTTGAGGCTTCTAGAGATATAAAATATGTTGAGTTTAAGGAAGCTGCTACTGTAGAAGATGAAAATGCGATTAAAGCATCTTTAAGCGCTTTTAAAAACGGTAGATCTGTTGATGAAAATGGAAGAACGGATATTATTGAGCCATTTTCAACAGTTAAAAACAACGAAGAGTATGTAAATTTAATAGCAGAATCTGATATCAAATTTGATGAGCGATTCGTGTTTAAATCTAGCTTACCTGCTCAAATTTCAGATAGTATTTTTAGTTTAAATGAAGGCGAAACTTATGGGCCTTACCGAGACGGAGAGTTCTTTAAGCTTACTAAGTTAATCGAAACTAAAACTATTCCAGATTCGGCAAAGGTGAGACATATTTTAATTCCGTTCATTGGATCCCAAAGTTCTGGAGTTCCAGCAACACAAACTGAAGAAGAGGCAAAGGCTACTGCAGATAGTTTACTAACTATTTTAAAACGGGATAAATCAAAATTTCCAGAGTTTGTCAAAGAATTTTCTACAGATAGAGGCAGTGTAGAAAACGAAGGACGTTACGATTGGCACCCTTACGGCACAATGGTTACGGAATTTAACGATTTTGAATTTAATGGCAAAGTTGGTGATATTGATGTTGTTAAGACCGTTTTTGGTTTTCATATTGTGGAGATTGAAGGGTTAACAGACAAAAAGAAAGCTGTGCAACTCGCAACTATTGCAAGAAAGATTGAACCATCTGAAGCTACGGTAAATGCTGTTTTTAGGGATGCCTCTAATTTTGAGATTGCTGCTGCGGAAGGAGATTTTGAAGAAGTAGCCAAAAGTAACAACTACAATGTGCGTCCTGTAAACGGAATTAAAGCATTAGACGAAAACATCCCGGGAATTGGAAACCAAAGACCAATAGTACGTTGGACATTTGATAATGAAGCTGAGGTTGGAGACATAAAACGTTTTACCATATCTGGAGGATATGCTATTGCGCAATTGGTTGCTAAGCATGAAGAAGGTTTAATGAGTGTTGAGGATGCATCGGCCACAGTACTTCCTAAATTAAGAAAAGAACGTAAAGCTGAACTGATTAAAGAGCGTGTTACTGTTACTAATTTAGAGGACCTCGCTACTGCTGAAAACACATCTGTTAGAACAGCTTTAGCAATAAATATGAAAAACCCAACTATTTCTGGAGCAGGAAGAGAGCCAATTGTTGTTGGCGCTGCGTTTGCGCTTGAAGAAGGTGAAACATCAAATTTAATTGCAGGAGAGAGAGGTGTCTATATGGTGCAGGTAACTAAAAAAACACCGGCAGTTGATTTAGATAATTACCAATCTTTTGCCAACAGAGTAGAAACACAAAAATCTAGCGTTGTAAATTCTAAACTGTACAATGCTTTAAAAGAAGCTGCTGATATTGAAGATAACAGAGCGAAGCTTCAGATTCAATAAATTACATAAAAACTAACTCAAAATTAGCCTCAGTTTTTCACTGGGGCTTTTTTTATAGAATCATATCACGGTAAGGAATAACCGTATGGAATCCTTTTTTTATGAAATAAGAGCTAGGATCTTGCTCCGAAGCTACAAGAATAAAATCGCCACCCCATGCCCCAAGACTTTTCAAAGCACCATAAAAATCACTAAAAAGTATAGATGTAACTGTTTCTTGCCGTATTATTTTTGAAATAACCTGTTCGTGTGTAAATAACAATTCCTGGAATTCCTTTAAATTTTTACACGAAATCATTTGAGTTGTAATTGTAGTAATATCTGAGATAACCGAACCTAAATCCTGTTGAAACGTTTTGTAATGCGCAATACCATCTCGACTATTTTGTTTTTTATTTAGATATACAAAATAGAGGTGGTTTTTAAATGAAGGGTTAAAAACTACAGGTTTCACTATTGGTGTGCCGTTCAGTAATTGATATGTAATTGCTGTATTATGTTGCGCGCAAGCAATATCATACCCGCTACCACCAAATGTGAGTTCTAACAATTTAAAAGCATCAACATTTGCCCATTGCGCTATATTATTAATCAACGTCGAAGAGGTGCCAAGTCCCCAGTTATTAGGGAAATCTAAATGTGTTTCAACTTTAAATCCATCTTGGGTATTTAAAAAGTCTGGATTCAATGTGCTAACTGCTAAAAATATTTGTTTTAGTCGTTGTGCAATATTTATATGCTGAATACTTGTCTTGAGTCCAGTTGAGGTGTGTTTCAGAACCTCAAAATTAACAGTATTAAATTTAGCGTCAAACCAACAATTACCATTTTCGTCAAAACTTTTCCAATAAATCTTTTGGTCTTTAATGGTTTCAACACGTAACGACTGCCCGTGTTTTGTTGGTGCGGCAAGTGCTATGGCACCATCCAAAACAACGTATTCGCCAGTTAATAATAATTTACCGTTGCTTCTAAATGTTTGCGAACTAGAATTCATTTTCCTTTTTGATTAGTGCTTTCAGGTGTTTTCCGAGTTTTCTCAATACGTTTCTCAGAAATCAGATGGCTTGAGGTTCTTGTGGTGTCTGAGGTTCTCGTGGTGTCTGAGGTTCTCGAAGACACCTTGTACCTGTAAGCAATTGACAGTTCTGGTAAATTATCATAATTCTTTTCAATAAGAGCTTCTTTCTTTCTTCTATTCCAACCTTGTATTTGTTTTTCTCTATAGAATGCTTCGTCTATTCTTGTGAATTCTTCCATGTAGACTAAAGTTACTGGTAATCTTTTTTTTGTATGATTAGCACCTAAACCACTGTGATGTTGATTTAGCCTTTTTTCTAAGTCAATAGTACTTCCAGTATAGTAACTGCCATCAGAGCATTCCAATATGTAAACGTAAGCTTTAGTCATTTTAGGTGTGCCTTCGAGTGCCTCAGGCACCTATGTTGGTGTTAATTTTAACTTCTCAATTTCTCTAATGCCTGAACTACTGCACTATGGGTGACAGTTTCTGTTTTAAAATACGCAATTAATTTTTCTTTTTCTGATGGGGTCGCTTCAAACTGATTTAGAATATTCATCAAATGCATTTTCATGTGGCCTTGTTGAATTCCCGTTGTGGTTAAAGAACGCAATGCTGCAAAATTTTGAGCTAAACCAGCCACAGCAACAATTTGCATTAATTCCTTAGCGGATGGTTTTCCCAACAATTCTAAAGCTAATTTTACCAAAGGATGCAGGCCTGTTAAGCCACCAACCGTTCCTAAGGCCAGTGGTATTTCCATCCAAAATGTAAAAACCCCATCATTAACTTCGGCATGAGATAAACTGATATAGGTTCCATTCCGTGAAGCATAGGCATGTACTCCAGCTTCAATAGCTCTAAAATCGTTACCCGTTGCCAAAACCACAGCATCAATACCGTTCATAATCCCTTTATTGTGGGTTACCGCACGGTAGGGTTCAACCTCGGCTATTCTAACCGCTTCTACAAACTTTTTGGCAAAAGCTTCACCAGTAATCTTATGGTTTTCGGTTAACTGATCTACAGGGCAACTTACTTCCGCTCTTACTAAACATTCAGGAACATAATTTGATAAAATACTCATTATAATATCAATATCTTTCTCTTCAGAAGAAAAACCATTAAAACGTAACGCTTCATTTTTAAAGGTCTTTGCGAATTGCTCTAAACACGAATTAATAAAATTTGCACCCATAGCATCAAGGGTTTCAAATGAAGCATGCAATTGGTAATAACCTTCGATATGGGTAGTTTTATCGCGTAATTCAATATCAAGAATACCTCCTCTACGTTTTTCCATGTTAGCGGTGATATATTTAGCATCTGCTATCAATTTTGATTTTATATGGGTGAAATACGCCTCTAAATGTTCGTGATTTCCATAAAACTTAAAATGTACCTGACCAATTTTTTTAGTGGAGATTACTTCCGCTTTAAATCCACCACGATCCAGCCAAAACTTAGCGGCTTTACTTGCTGCAGCCACCACCGAACTTTCCTCAATGGCCATGGGTATAGTATAGGTTTTATTATTTATTAGAAAGTTTGGAGCAACACCTAAGGGTAAATAATAATTAGTTATAGTATTTTCTATAAATTCATCGTGTAGTTGCTGTAGCTTGTCGTTAGAATTCCAATATTGCTTTAAAATCTGTTTTGTATTTTTAGTGTTAGGGAAGTAACTGTTCACTATCCAATCAATTTTTTCAGACTTAGAAAGTTTAGAAAACCCAGAAATCGTTTTACCCATATTAGCATGCTTTTGAAGTGCAAAGATACTACTCTTGTTACGAAAATTGAACAACTAAGTATCTAGCGTTATTTAACTGTTAATAATTTCGGTTAATTACATAATTTTTAGTAAACTTGAAATCGCTTTATAAATTGAGTGGTTTTTACGGCAAAACGTCTATAATTTGTAATTTGTTTTTAATGAAATACATATAAATAGAAGCTGAATTATCATATAGTACGACAGAAATATATTTATGAAATACTTAAAATTTTCCTTGTGTATTGGTCTTTTTATTTCTCTTTCACTAACGGCGCAAACTAAGGAAATTACCCTAGAAGATATTTGGAGTGGTGCGTTTAGGACCGAACGAATAGACGTGCTGCATTCCATGAAAAACGGACAACAATATTCGGTTTTAAATTTTGATCGGTCAACACGTTCTACATCAGTTGATATTTATGATTATGAAACTTTAAGTAAGATAGCAACCTTGGTGTCTTCATCGGATATTCCTGAACTTAATTATTTTACAGACTACACTTTTAGTGAAGATGAGCAGAAAGTACTTTTAGTTACGGAAGAAGAATCTATTTACAGACGCTCATCTTTAGGGTATTACTACGTTTATAATGTTAATACTAAAAGCATTAGTAAAGTTGCTGATGAGAAAATACAAGAACCTACCTTTTCACCAGATGGCTCTAAAATCGCCTATGCCTTAAATAATAATATGTATGTGAAGGATTTAGCAGCCAATACTACAAAACAAATTACTTTTGATGGTGAAAAGAACAAAATAATCAACGGTATTACCGATTGGGTATATGAGGAAGAATTTGCCATAGTACGCGCTTTTGATTGGAATACAGCAAGTAATAAAATAGCATTTATACGATTTGACGAAACTGAAGTTCCAGAATTTTCAATGGATATGTACGGTAAAGCTCTATACCCAACACAACAGGTATTTAAATATCCTAAAGCTGGTGAGAAGAATTCAGACGTGTCTTTGCATATTTATGATTTACAAGATGATGAGGTAATTGATGTTGAAGTGGGTAAGGTGTATAGTGATTTTTATATTCCAAGAATACAATGGACGAATGATGCCGATGTTTTAAGTGCGCAGTATATGAATCGTAATCAAAATGAATTGGATTTGTGGTTTGTTAATGCTGAAGACAATTCGTCTAAATTAGTATTGGCGGAAAAAGACAAGGCCTATATTAATATAACAGATAACCTGACCTTTTTGAAGGACAATAGTTTTATTTGGACGAGTGAAAAAGATGGCTACAACCATATTTACCACTATTCTAAAACAGGAGAATTAAAAAACCAAGTTACCAAAGGCAATTGGGAAGTCACTAATTACTATGGCTATAACGACGATAGTAATACTATTTTTTACCAATCTACCGAGAACGGTTCTATCAATCGTGATGTATATAGCGTGAAGCTAAACGGACGTAATAAAAAACGTTTAACAAAAACCAATGGTACTAACAACGCTTCATTTAGTGCCGACTTTTCATATTTCATTAATACATTTTCTAGTGCTACCACACCACCTGAGTATACATTGAATAGTGCTGCTTCTGGAAATCTAATTAAGAGTATAAAAGACAATGATAAATTGTCTCAAAACCTATCAGATTATAAAACTTCGAAAAAAGAGTTCGGTACCATAAAAGTTAATGGTAACGATTTAAATATGTGGATGATAAAACCTGCTGATTTTGACGAATCGAAGGCGTATGCTCTTTTTATGACGCAGTATTCAGGCCCAGGTTCACAATCCGTCGCCAATAGTTGGAATAGTACAGACGATTATTGGTATCAGATGTTAGTGCAACAAGGCTATGTTGTGGTGTGTATTGATGGCAGAGGTACAGGTTTTAAGGGTGCAGCGTTTAAAAAAATTACACAAAATGATTTAGGTAAATATGAAGTTCAGGACCAAATTCAAGCAGCCAAACAGTTAGGAGAATTACCATATATTGATGCTGATAGAATAGGCATTTGGGGTTGGAGTTTCGGTGGTTTTATGAGTAGTAACTGTTTGTTTAAGGGTAATGATGTTTTTAAAATGGCCATCGCCGTAGCACCTGTAACAAGTTGGCGTTTTTATGATACAATTTATACAGAACGCTATTTGGGAACACCACAAAACAATCCTGAAGGTTATGATGAAAACTCTCCAATAAACCATGTCGATAAATTAAAAGGAGACTTTTTATTGGTGCACGGAACAGCCGATGATAATGTACATGTACAAAACAGTATGCGTTTGGTAGAAGCTTTGGTGCAAGCCGATAAGCAATTTGAATGGGCAATGTACCCAGATAAGAATCATAGTATCTACGGAGGAAATACCAGATTACACCTCTATAAAAAAATGACTAGCTTTATCAACGAAACGCTAGGTGACAAAAAGGAGCAACCCAAAGAAGAAGTGGTTGAATCTAATATGAAAGGATAATTACTAACTAATCAAACATATTTATGGCGAATGCAGATACCTTAAAACAAAAAGAATTATTTGGACATCCAGTAGGGCTATACGTGCTTTTCTTTACAGAAATGTGGGAGCGTTTCTCGTATTATGGAATGCGTGCAATTCTTGTACTTTATTTAGTGCAAGCCACAACTGACACTAATCCTGGTTTGGGCTGGTCTAATGGCGATGCTTTAGCCTTATATGGTTGGTATACCATGTTGGTATATGTTGCTTCTATACCAGGAGGTTGGATAGCCGATAAGATTTTTGGACAGAAAAAATCCGTCCTGTATGGAGGGATACTTTTAGTATTTGGTCATAGCGTTTTGGCAATTGAACAAATGTGGGCATTCTATACTGGTTTAGGTTTAATTATTGCTGGAGTTGGTATGCTAAAACCAAATATCTCAACAATGGTAGGAGGCTTATACAGACAAGGCGATATCAGAAGAGACAAAGGATTTACTATTTTTTATATTGGAATAAATGTTGGTGCATTCTTATCCAGCCTTATAGTTGGGTATGTAGGTGAGGTTCATGGTTGGCATTATGGTTTTGGTTTAGCTGGAATAGGGATGGCGCTTGGTTTGCTGCAATATGTGATAGGACAAAAGCACCTAAAGCACGTTGGTAATTTCTTAGGGAATTCTGAAAATCAGGAAGAAAAAGAAGCAATGAATAGACCATTAACTAAGATGGAAAAAGACAGAGTTGTTGTACTGTTTGTTTCCTTTTTATTAGTCATTGTTTTTTGGGGTGCTTTTGAGCAGGCTGGAGGTTTAATGAATATCTATGCGAAAGAAAACACTAACAGGATGCTTTTAGGATGGGAAGTTCCAGCGTCTTGGTTTCAATCTTTAAATGCAATGTTTATTATATTTTTAGGAACTTCTGTAGCATTGTATTGGGCTAATCGAAAACTAAAAGGAAAAATTTCTACTTCGTTATTTAAAATGATAGTCGGTCTTATTATTATGGGAACAGGTTTTTTCTTTATGACGGCTGCGTCTATTGAATTTGAAAACACTGGTGCTTCTGCTATGTATTGGCTAGTTTTAGCATATTTATTTCATACGGTTGGAGAATTATGCATATCACCAGTTGCGCTATCATATATAACCAAACTAGCTCCGGTAAAATATGCTTCTTTAATGATGGGAGTCTATTTTGCTATGACTGGTTTTGGGAATAAACTAGCTGGATTGTTAGGTGAGGCATCCGAAAGTTTGGGTGAGTTTACCATCTTCACAGGAATAGCTATTTTCTGTGTGGTCTTTGGATTGTTAGTCATGGTATTTAGAAAACAATTAGAAAAATTAACGCATGGGGCAGAAGACAACGAAAGAGAAATGGATTTTGATGAAACCGAAGGGTATGAATTAGCTGATCCAGAAATTAACAATTAATTATCTAAACTAAATAGCCATGGCACAAAACTCAACCGATCATTTTTTTGAAGATAAAGTATTAGGACACCCGTCAGGATTATTTGTTCTGTTTTTCACCGAGATGTGGGAGCGTTTTTCATATTATGGAATGCGCGCCATTTTAGTCATATTTTTAACTGGGGCACTTATAGGCGATAACCCTGGATGGGAATGGACATCGGAAGCGGCACTATCACTTTTAGGTACTTATGCAATGCTTGTTTATTTAACACCTTTAGTTGGAGGTTGGTTAGCCGATAATAAAATAGGGTACAGAATGGCTGTAGTAATTGGGGCACTGTTAATGACATTGGGGCATGCTTCTATGGCTATAGAAACGCCTACATTTTTATATATAGGAATCGCATTTTTAATTGTTGGAAATGGATTTTTTAAACCTAATATGACCTCTATAATATCTAAGATGTATGAAGGACATGATGAAAAGAAAGATGGGGCATATAACATTTTTTATATGGGTGTTAATGCAGGTGCATTTATTGGTATTATGCTCTGTGGTTGGGTAGGTGAAAAAATTGGTTGGAGTTACGGCTTTGGTCTTGCAGGGATTTTTATGCTACTGGGAATGTTGCAATTTCAATATGCACAAGCGCTATTTGGAGATATTGGAGCAAAACCAAAAAATGAAAATGTCGATTTAATAGACGGTTTAACAAATAATGCTCCGTTAGATTCTCGCGCTGGTGTTAAGTTAAATAAGTTTTTAACTGTGGATTATATTTTAATTGGAGTATTTATTGTTTCGGCACTTATATTTATTATTAATGATCCTTTAAGTAAAATAGGGAATATATATACCTTTAATTTTACCGTTGCTGGAATGCCAAATTCTTTATTCTTTGCTTTGTTAGCTGCCATAACATTTGTTTTATTGCTAATTGTTAGGATACCTCGATATGTTAAGATTGAAAGAGATAGGATGATAGCCTTCTCAATATTTTGTTTGTTCACTATATTTTTCTGGGCAGCATTCGAGCAAGCTGCAGGATCTTTGCCAATTTATACAAGAGATTATACCAATAGAATCTTAGAAGGCGGGGCAGCAACAACGTTTAAAATTATTGATTTAATTGTAACAGTGGTTCCGCTTTGTGTAATTACTTATGTACTAATAAGTTTATTTAGGAAGACTTTCAATAGAATAGGAGTGTCAAATATTATTCTGGGGTTTAGTTTTGTTATAGTTTGGGCTATAGTTGGATATAAGTTATATATTGAATTTCAATCTACAGAAACTGAAGTACCAATTACTTGGTTTGCCATTTTAAACTCTCTATTTATAATAATGTTTGCACCGCTCTTCACGAAATGGTGGGATAGTAAATATAATCCGCCAGCATCAGTGAAGTACTTTCTAGGGCTTGCCCTTCTAGGTATCGGATTTGGTTTTTTAGCATTTGGAGCTAAAGATGTTCCTCTAGGAACTAAAACAGCTAGTTTAAGTATGGCTTGGTTAGTTTTTGCGTATTTATTCCATACGTTAGGAGAAATGTGTTTGAGTCCAATGGGATTATCTTATTTGAGTAAGCTGGTACCCGGCCGGATGGTAGCTTTTATGTTTGGTGTTTATTATTTGGCAATCGCAATTGGAAATAAATTAGCTCACTATGTTGGCGGTGATATTGAAAAGATTACTGAGGAGCACGGTCTATCCTTTTTCTTTTTGATATTTACACTTATACCAATTGGATTAGGGTTTGTCTCTTTAATGTTGCATCCGTTGCTTAAAAAACTAATGCACGGTGTACGTTAATCGAAAAAAGCGTTAAAAAATATTCAAAAAGCTCCTGTTTAGGGGCTTTTTTTGTAAGTTAGGCATGTCATTTGCAACAAATCGATTATGAAAAAATTTGTAGTTATCGCTGTAATAGCTCTTGCAACGTCTGTTTCAGGAGTAGCTCAGGAAATAAATTGGGTGTCGCTAGAGGAGGCAATTGAACTTCAAAAGAAAACCCCAAAAAAGATTATGATGGATGTTTATACGGTGTGGTGTGGACCCTGTAAAATGTTAGATAAAAATACCTTTCACAATGCAGACGTGGTAGAGTATGTTAATAAAAACTTCTATGCCGTTAAGTTTAATGGCGAAGGGAATGATGTTGTAACATACAAGGACAAAACATTTTCTAATCCTAACTATAATGCGTCACGTGCCAAAACACGCAATAGTGCTCATGAACTTGCGAGATATTTACAAGTAAGTGCGTACCCTACTATTGTGTTTTTTGATGAAAATGCCGAAGTTATTGCTCCAATACGCGGGTATCAGCAGCCTAAACAATTGGAATTATACCTCAAGTTGTTTAAGAATGACGACCATAAGAGTATTAAAACCCAAGACGATTTTAACGCATACTACAAATCTTTTAAACCAGAGTTTGAAGGTTAACTAGTTAATACTTTATAATAAAAGCTCCCTTTTTGCTAGTTTGGTGAAAAGGGAGTTTTCTTTTTTTACAGATGGCTTCCCAACGCTCTATATAGGATTTATAATTACTACCATCAGCTATAATTTGTTTGGGGTGTAATGTGTCTATGAGTCTGTTTAAATTTATTTTTGGAGACTGCCTTAGTAAAACATAGTCTGGTTTAAAAGTGTCAATGTTGTAAATGCCCAAGCTATCTATAATTAAAATGTTGTTTTGTTTTAAACTATATACCGAATGTATATTGTTTTGCAGTTCGCTTTCTAGGTGCTCCTTAACTGTATAATCTCGAATAATTGTACTTTTTATAGCAGTTATACTATCAAAGTCATGCGCGAATTTTACGGTATTATCATTTACATTACCAATTAAAGAAAATCTACTTTTATGAAATATAATAAACTGTTCTTCTGGTTTAGAATATTCAGTATAAATAAAAGTACACTGCACTAAAATAATTGCAACTAGGGCATGTGTTAAACTTGTAAAGTTCTTTCTGAAAGTCCATTTGAAAAACGTGATAATTAATCCATAGAAAGCTAAAACATGCAAAATACCGAATGGAATGTCCTGAAACAAAAAGGCTTCTTGTTTGGATATCCAACTTATAAAATTATTCATACTGCTGATGATGTATCCAAAAAATGAAGCTAAAAAATATGGAAGGAGATTTATTACAGAAAGTAGAATAACTATTACCCCAAATGCTAATATGATGCCCAATAATGGAATAATTACCAAGTTAGACGCAAAGAAAAGCCCTGGGAACTGATGAAAATAATAGAGGCTTACAGGAATAATTCCAAACTGTGCAGCTATGGTAATGGTAAACGTATGCCAATATTTATCTAAAAGCCAGTTTTTAGGTTGCCATAGTTTATAAAGTAATGGATCGATAGTAACTATAGAAAAAACCGCCAAATAACTCAATTGAAAACCAACATCAAATAAAAACAAGGGTTTTACTAAGAGAATAACTAATATGGAAATGGAGAGGGTGTTATAAATATTTGTAGGCCTATTTAAATTCATACCTATAGCTACAATACTAAACATGGTTACTGCTCTAGTAACAGATGCAGATAATCCTGCAATAATCGCAAAACCCCACAGCATTAAAACCAAAAGAATAGTTTTTATAAGTTTACCGTGTTTAAAATGCTCTAGTGGTTTAAGTGCAAAACTTAAAATGAGTAAAATAATCCCCACATGTAACCCTGAAACGGCCAGAATATGTATGGCGCCAGCATTGGTATAACTGGTGTACACTTCCTCACTAATATCTTGGCGCTGCCCAAGTAAAAGTGCATTGACTATAGCGCGTTCGTCCGGTTTGAAATTATAAGGTTTTAGTTTGGTGTTTACGTGTTCTCTAATGCTATTTGCTATGCCAAAAAGTGTTGTTTTATCCGCTTTTAACTTTAAAAGCAACGGACTTTCAACAAATAATTGATGATAGATATACTTCTTTTTTAGATAATCTTTATAATCAAATTGCCCAGGATTTAAAGGGTGAATCAAGTTTTTAAAATTGGTTCGTGCTACAAAGAAATCATCAACTTTTAGGCTTGGGGCGCTACTATCCTTTTCAATGTTTAAGAGCGATTTCCCAACGGCTTTAGTGTCGTCAATTTTAAAAATGTCAATAACATATTTATCATAGAAATTCCCTGGTTTAAGTACTTCCCGCACCTTAAACGTTACGGTATGTAATGCATTTAAGTCTTCAGAGATATAATGTGAATAGTGGTTTGGCAGGTTTTTTTGATTGTGAAGATTCACAGTAAGAATACCTATAGACATCATACCTAGAAAAGAGACTAATCCAAACCAAATATGCTGATTAAATTGGCGTTTCGTCAAGAGATATATGACGAATAGGGTAATTAAACAAACAAACGCTAAAGTAATGGATATGGCTAAATCAATTTCAAAATAAAATCCAAAAATAATGCCTACAATAAAAAAGCACGTGAGTTTTATTATGGTGAAGTTTAGAAGTTTCATTGTAGCCTAATTTACTAAATAACTACAACACGCGACGCACTTCAGTAAATGCGGACTTCCAGTAATCTTCATTTAATGATGAGATTAAAACACCTTTAGAGGTTGTGGCATGAATAAAATAAATGGCATTGTTTTTTATTTCAACAACAAGACCAACGTGGTTAATCGAATTCCTTCTGTTTTTTCCTGTTTTAAAGAAAAGCAAATCTCCTTTAAGTGTTTCTTTTAAGGGTATTTTATTCCCTTTTTTGGCCATATCTCTTGAAATTCTGGGGAGATAAACTTGATGTGCTTTAAACGATTCGTATACTAAGCCAGAACAATCCATACCTTTTTTGGTAGTGCCACCCCATTTGTAGCGTGTGCCTAAAAATTGTTTCGAATAATTAACGATTTGAGAAGAGGTAGAACCATTTTTAAGATTGGCTTTGGTAGTTTTACCAGTTCTGGTAATATCCCTTTGCTCTACTTTTGATTTTTTGGTAACTACCTTTTGACGTTTAGTGGATTTGCAGTTAACTAACATTACCATTAAAAAGACTAGAACTAAAAATCGTCTCATGAAAAAACTAGGATTTTAGGGCGTTATATATCAATTTAGCTGTTTTTTCACTGGCTCCTTTTCCGCCTAGTTTTTGTTCTAGCTCATAATAATCCGAAAACATTGTACTACGCTTATCATCATCCAAAATATGTTCCAATTCCTTTTTCAAACGTTTTTTGTTGAAATCATTTTGAATTAACTCCGTAACAACTTCTTTGTCCATTACTAGGTTTACTAGCGAAATAAACTTTAAAGTGATGATGCGTTTTGCGATATGATATGAAATGGTACTTCCTTTATAACAAACTACTTGCGGAACTTTAAATAAGGCCGTTTCTAAAGTTGCAGTGCCAGAGGTTACCAAAGCCGCATAAGAGACACTCAGTAAATCATAGGTTTTGTTCGAAATAAATTTAACATCATTATGCTTTATGAATGATTGGTAGAACTCTAAATCCTGACTCGGTGCGCCTGCGATTACAAATTGATATGCTGGAAAATCGTTTATAATACTCAACATCACGCTAAGCATTTTAGTAATTTCCTGCTTTCTACTTCCAGGAAGTAGTGCAATTATAGGTTTCTCACTTAGGTTATGGGTTTTTCTAAATAATTTCGGATTTACTTGTGTTCGGTTGGCTATGGCATCAATTAGTGGATGCCCCACAAATTCTACGTCATAACCATACGATTTATAAAAAGGTTTTACAAAAGGCAAAATCACAAACATTTTGTCAATATCGCGTTTAATGGCCTTTACCCTGCTTGCTCTAGAGGCCCAAACTTGAGGTGAAATGTAGTAATTGGTTTTAAAACCGCTAGCCTTTGCCCACTTTGCAATGCGTAAATTAAATCCAGAATTATCGATAAAAACCACTACATCTGGTTTAAAGTTTGCAATATCGCCTTTACAAAAAGAAATAAGCTTGAAGATTTTCCTAAGGTTCATCAATACTTCAGAAAACCCCATAAAAGCACGCTCTTTGTAGTGTTTTACTAGGTGTCCGCCAGCATCTTGCATCAAGTCGCCACCCCAACATCTAATATCAGCATTACTATCAACCTTACGTAGAGCTTTTATAAGGTTGGAGCCGTGTAAATCTCCAGAGGCTTCCCCAGCAAGAATGTAGTACTTCATTTAAAACAACTTAATTACAAAGGTAAATACTGCAATAAATACAGTAATGAGCAACACGCCCCTAGCACGATAATCTTGCTTTTTCTTTATAAAAACAAAAAAAGCGATAAGGTTTAATACAGCGCCTAAACTAATCAGTTTTCCTAAAAACCCTTCAGTGTAGGCAGATTTTAAAACCGTCATAAAGTCATCCCCATTACCTAAAATTTGCGCCGTAATAAACAGGCCTATGGCATTGGCAATTAAACCTACTAAAATTCCTATTCCAATTTCTTTTTTCATCTGTATACGTTCAGTTTTACTAAAAATCCCAAGCATTTAGGTCTTGAATAAAATGATGTGCAGTAAGATCAAACTGAACAGGAACTACAGAGATATAGCCGTTTTCTAAGGCCCATTCGTCGGTGTCTTCGCCACCATCTAAATTTACAAACTTACCCGTAAGCCAATAATAATCTCTCCCAGAAGGGGTTTTACGTTTGTCAAATGCTTCAACCCAATTCGCACGTGCTTGTCGGCATACTTTTATCCCCTTTATGTTTTTTTCTGGAATATCAGGAATGTTTACATTTAGTACAACACCTTCCTGTAACCCATGCTGTAACACGTTTTTAGTAACAGTTTTTACAAAAGTTTTACAAGCATCAAACTTTGCACTCCATTTATAATTTAATAAAGAAAACCCAACGGCAGGAATACCTTCAATACCAGCTTCAATAGCAGCACTCATGGTACCCGAATAAATTACGTTTATAGATGAGTTTGAACCGTGGTTAATTCCAGAGACACAAATATCTGGACGTCTGTCTAAAATTTCACGAACTGCCAATTTTACGCAATCGGCAGGTGTTCCAGAGCAAGTATATTCTAAATGGGTGTTATGGGGTACTTCAATTTGTTCTACATATAAGGTTGAATCTACGGTAATCGCATGCCCTTTTGCACTTTGTGGACTATCAGGCGCTACCACAACTACGTCACCAATACTAAGCATAACTTCTATTAATTTGCGTATGCCAGGGGCGGTAATACCGTCATCATTCGTAACTAAAATCAAAGGTTTTTTCAAAATAAAATTAGCTTCATTTTAAGTAATGCTAAAATACATAATTTCTTATGCAAAGCCCTGTTTTGTTTGCTTTAACAAAAAATTAGCGGCTCATCCGTTCAATGGCACGGTTTTTTCAGTAATTTAGTGAATTGATAAACGAATTAAAAAGCTTTTATTTAGTCTATGAAAGATATGATGAAAAAGAATTATAAGGTTTTACTATTAGTGCTGTTGTTGGCTTTTGCCTCGTGTAGCTTTACTTCAAAAACATTTGACGATACCGATAAGGACAAATTATTAATTCAAGTAATAACTTATGTGTTGCAGAATTGGCATTTTGATCCTATTAAAATGAACGATGCATTCTCTGAAGACTTGTTCGACGCCTACATTGAGCGTGTAGACCCAGGAAAGCGTTATTTCTATAAATCTGATTATAAGGAGTTTGAAAAGTATAAGACTTCTATTGATGACCAATTGAAGGCTTACGATATTACATTCTTCAATGTTGTGCACGATCGATTGATTAAGCGAATTGAAGAAACAAAGACCATATATAAAGATGTGCTCTCTAAACCTTTTAATTATGCTATTGATGAAACTTTTGATACAGATTATGATAAGATTGATTTTGTGAGTAATAAGGATGGCATGAGAGAGCGTTGGAGAAAGCAATTAAAGTTTTCTACACTGTCCAATTATGATGATTTGTTGGAGCAAGAAAAACAAGCCAAAGAGAACGATGCTTCATATGAAATGAAATCTAAAGAAACTATTGAAAAAGAGGCTCGTGATGCGGCACTTCGCTCTATGGACCACTTATTCAACGATGTTTTAAACGATTTAACACGAGAAGAATGGTTCTCAATGTACGTAAACGCTATTGTCGAGGAGTTCGATCCGCACACATATTATCTAGCGCCACGTGATAAAGAAGGCTTTGATACCCAAATGTCTGGAAAATTAGAAGGCATAGGAGCTAGGTTGACTAAGAGTATGGATTATATTAAAGTAGTTGAGTTAATTTCTGGTGGTCCTGCATGGAGAAGTCAGTTAATTGAAGTTGAGGATGTAATTTTAAAGGTGAGGCAAGAAAATGAGGAAGCAGCCATTGATATTGTAGGTATGCGAATTAGCGACGCCATTGAATATATAAAAGGCCCAAAAGGCACAAAAGTGATACTTACAATTAAGAAAGTAGATGGTACTATAGAAGACGTAACTATAACAAGGGATGTGGTAGAGTTAGGAGAAACTTACGCAAAGGCATCTTTAATTGAAAAAGATAACAAGAAATTTGGCATCATTAATCTACCAAGATTTTATGTGGATTTTGAAGATTATGAAAATTTAAATGCAGCAATTGATGTTAAAAAGGAAATAGAGCGTTTAAAAGCAGAAGGGATGGAAGGTTTAATCTTAGATTTACGAAATAATGGGGGCGGTTCATTACCAGCTGTGGTTGATATGGCCGGTTTATTTATCAAGGAAGGTCCCGTAGTGCAAGTGCGTTCAACGGGCGCTCCAAAGCAAGTATTGTCAGATAATGACAAGTCTATCACTTGGGAAGGTCCTATGGTTATTTTGGTAAACGAACTCTCAGCGTCTGCTTCAGAAATTTTAGCAGCGGCTATGCAAGATTACAAGCGTGCCATAGTGATTGGTAGTAAACAAACCTACGGTAAGGGTACGGTACAAACTGTTTTTCCTCTAAACACTATTGTAAGGAATAATACCGCTGGAGATTTAGGCGCTTTAGCGTATACTATTCAGAAATATTACAGGATTAATGGGGGCTCAGTGCAACTGGAAGGCGTAAAGAGTGATGTACAAGTACCGGGACGTTTTACGTTTATTGAGGTAGGAGAAAAAGAGAAAGATAATCCGTTACCCTATGATGAGATTGCTCCTGTAAATTACCAAACTTGGGACAACTATTTTGATTATGACAGTGCCATTAGTAAAAGTAATGAACGTATGAGTAGTAACAACCAATTAAAGTTGATTGAAGAGAATGCTAAGTGGGTAAAAAGCCAGATAGACGAAACTGAGTTTTCTTTAAATTACGATATATACAAAAAGCAACTTGAGTTAAATGAAGAGGAATCGAAACGTTTTGATGCGATTTCTAGTTATAAAACTAATTTAACTTTTTCACCTACAAGTTTTGAAAAGCAGTTGTTCGAAAGCGATACAACTAATTTGCAAGAAAAACGAGAAAGATGGTATAAAAGCCTGAGTCAAGATGTGTATGTTGAAGAAGCAGTAAATGTGCTTGAAGATTTAAAAATGGCGTACAGTATTAAAAAAGTAGCTAAGGTAAAAGACTAAGATTTAATGAGTAGTACATCAAACTCACTAAAACAACTGGCGCTCCAAAAGTTTAAAAAGAACTTTTGGGGCGTTTTCAGTTTCTATTTTATCGTTTTTGTTGGATTGATTTCCGTTTTTGCCTATGTGTTCGCACCTGATAATTCACAATATGCTAACCAAATGCATTTGTCTATTCACTCTAAATCTCCTGGTTTTAAGGTATTGATGTTAACCATACCTTCTCAAGTAAAAAATAATCAATCAGTATTAGATAAACTATTTTTTGGCACCAAGAATACGGACACAGAAGTTCCTATTTCCGATTATACGGTTGAAGATGATATTTTAACTTACACAGAATATGCTTCAGATAATTTAAAAGGGGTTGAAAAATACATACAATTATCTAATTTTCCTGAATTTACTGCTGAAGACCTTGTTAGGGAAAAGACCTTTATTTTCGGTACAGATAAATACGGACGCGATTTATTAAGTAGGGTTTTGGTAGGTGCTAGAATTTCATTTTTTATAGGTTTTGTGGCGGTATTCATTTCATTGGTTATTGGTATATTAATGGGGAGTTTAGCAGGTTATTTTGGTGGTAAAGTAGATGTTGTTATAATGTGGATTATCAATGTAACATGGTCTATTCCTACATTATTATTAGTTATTGCTATTACCTTAGCCTTAGGAAAAGGCTTTTGGCAGGTGTTTATTGCTGTGGGATTAACCATGTGGGTTGAAGTGGCGCGTGTGGTTCGCGGTCAAATTATCAGTACTAAAGAAATGCAGTATGTTACTGCAGCAAGAGCTTTGGGGTATAATGATTTCAGAATTATTACCAGACATATCCTTCCAAATATTATGGCGCCGGTTATTGTAATTTCAGCAGCAAATTTTGCAGCGGCTATTTTAATAGAAAGCGGATTGAGCTTTTTAGGCATCGGCGCACAACCTCCTATGGCTAGTTGGGGTGCTATGATAAAGGACCATTATAATTATATCATTCTAGGGAAACCCTATTTGGCAATGATACCAGGGCTTTGCATTATGAGTTTGGTAATGGCATTTATGTTAATAGGTAACGCCTTAAGGGATGCTTTGGATGTTAAGGGGTGATATTTAGATTTTGTCTGTCGTATTTTATAGAGTGTTGATGTGGTCCATGGCTATTTCAAACCGTCATTTAACCCTGCAATATATTCCAAAACATCATCTTTTCCCATAGTGTTAGATGATGATGTAATAAAGTAATTCGGCATCTCTTCCCAAAATTCTAGCATTACAGTTTTGTAGTCACCAACATGTCGTTCAATAGCTTTTGGTTTTAATTTATCTGCTTTTGTGAAAATAATGGAGAATGGGATACCATTTTCTCCCAACCAATTCATAAAATCTAAATCTATTGGCTGTGGTTTGTGGCGAATATCCACCAAAACAAAGGCGGTAACCAACTGTTCCCTATGGCTAAAGTATTGTGTAATAAATTTTTGGAAGGTCTTTTTCGCACTTTTAGAAACCCGAGCATAACCATATCCCGGTAAATCAACCAGATGCCAGTTTTTGTTAATTAAAAAGTGATTGATTAATTGTGTTTTTCCAGGTTTTCCAGAGGTTTTTGCTAAGTTTTTTCTACTGGTTAACATGTTGATCAGCGACGATTTGCCTACATTACTTCGGCCAATAAAAGCATATTCTGGCAAGCTGCTTTTTGGGCATTTTGCCACATCAGAATTGCTTACAACAAATTCGGCAGATTTAATCAACATTATTAAGTGTTTGGTTTTATTCGGACTTTTAAAGTTTGCGCTTAGTTAACCATGCATTCAAAATTGCATTGAACTCTTCCGGATGCTCCATCATTGCAGCATGCCCACATTTATCAATCCAATACAAATCAGAGTCTGGTAATAGTTCATGGAACTCCTCAGCAACTTCTGGTGGTGTAACATTGTCATTTTTACCCCAAATAATACAAGTTGGGACATTCATTTTAGGTAAGTCTTTGGCCATATTATGTCTAATGGCACTTTTTGCAATAGCCAAGGTTTTAATAAGTTTATTGCGGTCGTTTACAGTAGCATAAACTTCGTCAACAATTTCTTTTGTTGCCACTTCAGGGTCATAAAAAACATCTTGTGCTTTCTTTTTAATCACCTCATAATCACTGCGTTTGGTGTAACCGCTACCCATCGCGCTTTCATAAAGTCCAGAACTCCCGGTAATTACTAGTCCCTTTACTTTTTCAGGGTATAATTTGGTATGATATAGCCCAATATGACCGCCCAGGGAATTTCCTAGTAAAATCACCTCGTCGAAGCCTTTAAACTCTATAAAATCATGTAGATATTTGGCAAAACTTTTTACGTTTGTTTTAAGAAGCGACATGGTATAAATTGGTAATTCTGGAATTACAACTTTATAGCCTTTTTCACTAAAAAAGTGTTTTACGGCATCAAAATTACTCAACCCTCCCATTAAGCCATGTAGCACAATAATAGGTATCCCTTCTCCAATTTCTATATAACTGTAGTCTTTCTCTTTTCTTAAGCTATCCCCCATTAATCTTAGTTCATCTGTTTCCTTAAAAACAAATATAGTTAAATCATTCATATTTCAAGAAGTTTAATTTTTACTAAATCGTGTGTGTTAAAAATGGGTGTTGTTAACACCAGTTGAAAACTAGCGGGGAGTTTATCCAACCAATTGATAATTAGAGATAAGCTGTAAATATTTTTACTGGATATCGGATAAAAATCACGTGAATCTAAAAAATTATCAACAAAAGTGGGATAAAGTGGTAAATCGTGGTAAATTTTGATATATTTGAAACTTAAATACCAAAATTTGAAGCTGTTATAGTGCATTCATTAATAGGGACATACAATTGCAAAGTTGATGCTAAGGGTCGCATGATGATTCCTGCTGGCATGAAAAAACAGTTGATGCCCATTTTAGATGATGGTTTTATATTGCGTCGTTCTGTATTTCAAAAATGTTTGGAATTGTACCCGATGACGGAATGGCAACTGCTTATGCAGAAAATGAACAAGCTTAACAGGTTTAAGAAAAAGAATAACGATTTCATCAGAAGATTTAGTGCTGGTGCGAGAATTATTGAAGTAGATGGAAATGGTAGATTGTTAATTCCCAAGGATTTAACGGTATTTGCTAACATTTCAAAAGACATTGTAATCTCACCGTCGATTAATATTATCGAAATATGGGATAAGGATTTGTACGAGCAATCTATTGACGATGCAGCTCTAGATTTTGCTGATTTAGCTGAAGAAGTAATGGGGCAAGATGATAGCGATGATGTATCATAATCCAGTTCTATTAAAAGAAACCGTTGAAGGTTTAAATATTAAGCCAGATGGTGTTTATGTAGATGTCACCTTTGGAGGTGGCGGTCATAGTAGGGAAATTTTAAGTAGGCTTGGGGAAAATGGAAGGCTATTTGCCTTTGATCAAGATGAGGATGCGCTAGCTAATGCTCTTGATGATAACCGCTTTACATTAATACATGAAAATTTTAGATACGTGAAACGTTTTTTGAGATTTCATGGCGTAAAAGAGGTTGACGGTATTTTGGCGGATTTTGGAGTGTCGTCACATCAATTTGATGTCGCGGAACGCGGATTTTCTACACGATTTGAAGCAAAGTTAGATATGCGTATGAATCAGCAAAACGAATTATCGGCATATCATGTGATTAATCAATATGAAGAGGAGCAGCTACGACAAGTGTTTTCACAATATGGTGAATTACGGTCTGCTCCGGCTATGGCAAAATTGATTGTTGAGCATAGGCAAAATGAACCAATTGTAACCAGTGAACAGTTAAAACAGGTATTGCGAAAGTTTTTGTCGCCACGACATGAAAATAAAATTTTAGCTCAAATATATCAAGCGATACGTATTGAGGTTAATCAGGAGATTGAGGTGTTAAAGGAATTCTTATTACAAACACCAGAAATTTTAAAACAAGGTGGGCGGTTAAGTGTTATATCCTACCACTCTTTGGAAGATAGATTAGTGAAACGTTTTATAAGAAACGGCTTGTTTGAAGGGGAGCCAGAGCGCGATGTGTATGGAAATTTTGAGGTGCCGTTAAAAAAAATAAATGGTTTGATAGTGCCTGCAAAAGAAGAGATTAAATTGAATAATAGGGCGCGCAGTGCAAAATTGAGGATAGCAGAAAAGCTATAGCGAAGTGCTGTTTTTGGCTGATAGATCCGCGTTAGGGATAGTAGTGGAAAGCCCACAGCGCAGCGAGGACTTGGAGCGGATAGCCCGACCGAAGCGATCCTACAAGGTTTCTGAAAACCTTGTAGGTATGAGCGTAGGGAACGCCCACAAAAATAAAGGCAGAATTACTAATTAGAAGATGAAAAAAAACATCTATAACATATTAAAAGGAACATTTTTGGTAAGCGACGATTCGTTTAAAAATTGGCGCATTATCATTTTTATTTCGGTTCTGGCATTAATAATGATTGCAAGTTCGCATAGTGCGGATGAAAAAGTGCATGAGATTGCACGTTTAGAAAATGAGGTAAAGGAAATGCGATCTGCGTTTGTAGACGGCCGTTCTAGGTTGATGAAGTTAAAAATGGAATCGGCAGTGGTAGCAAAAATGAAGGAGAAAGGACTAATGCCTTCTGTAATTCCACCAAAAAAGATAAAAGTAAAATCACAAAATTAATTAGGGCTTTGGCAGTAAGCGAAAAACACATATTAAACCGATTGTATTTTGTTGCGGGGTGCATGTTCGTCTTCGGGATCGCTGTTATGGTGAAGTTGGGGAACATACAGTTTGTGCAAGGTGATACGTATCGGGCTAAAGCTGAAGAACGTATCGTGAAAGACTTTGTAATTCCTGCAAATCGAGGTAATGTGTATTCGGTAAATGGTAATTTGTTGGCAACGTCAATTCCTAAATATGATATCCGGTTTGATGCGTTAACACCAAAGAATTCAATTTTTGAAGAGTATCTGAAACCACTTTGTGATTCTTTGGAAAAATTCCCTGGTATGAAAACGTCATCTCAATATCAACGTTTAATCCGTAAAGCCAGAGCTAACAAAAATCGGTATTTAATGTTGGCGCGAAACCTAGGGTATTCTGAGTATATGAGAATGAGAACGTATCCTTTGTTGAAGATGAGTCCGTTTAAAGGTGGTTTAATCTTAGAGCAAAAAACAAAGCGCGAGCATCCAATGGGTGGTATTGCACAACGTACTATTGGTTATGAGCGTATTGACGAAAAAGGAAATGTTACTCGTCCTGGTATTGATGGTGCGTTTGGTCTAAAATATTTAAGAGGAAAAGATGGCAAACATGCCAAACAACAAATTGGTAAAAATCAATGGAAACCTATTGTAGATTATAATAAAATTGAGCCTCAAGATGGTTTGGATGTTTACACAACTATTGATGTTAATATTCAAGATATCGCGCATCATGCCTTATTAAAACAATTAGAGTATTATAAGGCAGATCATGGTTGTGCCATTGTAATGGAGGTTGAAACCGGTGAGGTGCGAGCAATCGTGAATTTAGGTAGAAATACCGAAGGTAAATATTACGAAAGAAGAAATTATGCAGTGTGGGAAACGCACGAACCCGGTTCTACATTTAAGCTAATGGCTCTCGCTGCTGCCTTTGAGGACAAAGTAGTAGATACGAGTGATGTTGTAGATACCGAAAAAGGTGTATTGACGTTTTACGGAAAAAAGGTGCGAGATTCTAAATGGGGAGGTTATGGCAAGATTTCCGTAGCTGAAGCTTTTGAGGTGTCGTCAAACACTGGGATTGTAAGGGCAGTATATGATGCCTATAAAGATAAGCCTTCGAAATTTGTTGATAGGTTATATGATATGAATTTAAAAGACAAGCTAAATCTTCCAATTATTGGAGAGGGTGAGGCAATTATCCCAGATCCTAGAATAAAAAATAAGCGTTGGAGTGGTATAGCGTTGCCATGGATGGCTTTTGGGTATGGCGTGTCTTTTACACCTCTCCAAACATTAACATTTTACAATGCCGTAGCTAATGATGGAGTAATGGTAAAACCTCGATTTTTAAGGGAAGTTAAAGAGTTCGATAAAACTATAGAGCCTTTTGAAAAGGAAGTGATTAACAAACAAATCTGCTCAAAAGAAACTATAGGTAAGCTTCAGCAGCTATTAAAAAATGTTGTAGAGAAAAAACACGGTACAGGGCACCGATTATACTCTAAAAACTTCTCCATGGCAGGAAAAACAGGTACCTGTCAGAAAGACTATAGGGATAAGGAAAAGCTGAATTACATTTCTTCATTTGCAGGTTATTTTCCAGCGGAGAACCCAAAATATTCTTGCATTGTAGTGATTCACGAGCCTGATAAAACTGTTGGGTACTATGGTGCTGATGTTTCAGGCCCCGTTTTTAAAAGCATTGCGCAAAAAATATTTACAGATACGCCGTTAATTGAAGAAGTAGAGTCATTAGAAGTAAAGCATGCCGCTGTAGAACAGCAATTTGAAAGCTATTACAAAACAGCACAAACCTACAAAACCATTATGCCAAATGTAGTAGGACTGCCAGCTATGGATGCTGTGGCGCTATTGGAAAACATGGGTTTAAAGGTGGATTTTAAAGGTGCAGGAATAGTAAAGAAGCAATCCGTTGTAAAAGGACAAAAAGTAAAAAAGAATCAAAAAATTGTATTAGAAGTTTCGTGAGTATACTTAAAGACATATTGTATAAGGTAAATATTAATGCTGTTGTTGGAAGCACAAATATAGCTGTTAACGCTATTGATTTTGATTCTAGGAATATTGCCGAAAATGATGTTTTTGTAGCGGTTAGAGGTACGGTTACCGACGGGCATAAGTACATAGATATTGCCTTAAAGCAAGGTGCAAAAGCTATAATATGCGAAGCTTTACCAGCAAATTTAAACGATGGCATAACATACATAGAGGTTGACAACTCAAACAAAGCACTAGCAATAATGGCTTCAAATTATTACGACTCCCCATCGGATAATTTGAAGCTTGTTGGTGTGACAGGAACCAATGGAAAAACTACAGTAACTACATTGTTGTATCAACTGTTTAAAAATGCAGGATATAAGGTAGGGTTACTTTCAACCGTAAAGATTTTAGTAGACGATGAAGAATTCAAAGCAACGCATACTACACCAGATTCTTTAACAATTAATAAGTATTTGCAGTTAATGAATGAGGCTGGTGTGGAATTCTGTTTTATGGAAGTAAGCTCTCATGGTATTCATCAAAGCAGAGCAGAAGGTTTAAGATTTGAAGGGGGTGTGTTTACCAATTTATCGCATGATCATTTAGATTACCATAAGACATTTGCCGAATACCGAGATGTGAAAAAGTCATTTTTTGATGGTTTAGGTAAGCACGCATTTGCCTTGTCAAATACCGATGATAAAAACGGATTGGTAATGCTTCAAAATACTGAGGCTAAAAAATATACCTACGCGCTAAAAGGATATGCCGACTACAAGGCGCAGATTTTAGAAAATGAATTTAGTGGTTTGTTGCTGTCTATCGATGGTAGTGAAGTATGGACGCGATTAATAGGAAACTTTAATGCCTACAATGTATTGGCAATTTATGCTACAGCAGAATTGTTAGGGCTTGAAAAAGTTGAAGTATTACGATTGATTAGTGAGTTGCAAAGTGTAAGCGGACGTTTTCAGTATTTAGTATCTGATGAAAAAATTACAGCAATAGTAGATTACGCTCACACACCTGATGCTTTGAAGAATGTTTTGGAAACCATAAACAGCATTCGAACTAAAAATGAATCGCTTATAACAGTTGTTGGTTGTGGTGGTGATCGTGATAAAACCAAGCGACCGAAAATGGCACATATTGCCTCGGCGTTAAGCACAAAGGTGATTTTTACAAGCGATAACCCTAGAAGTGAAGTTCCGGAAGATATTATTCAGGACATGGAAAAAGGTGTAGAACCACAAAATTTTAAAAAAACAGTGTCAATTGTTGATAGAAAGCAGGCGATTAAAACGGCTTGCCAATTGGCCGAGGCTAACGACATTATTTTAATAGCGGGGAAAGGGCATGAAACCTATCAAGAAATTAAAGGAGAGCGCTTTGATTTTGATGATTATAAAACCGTTCAAGAATTTTTAAAACAGTTACAAAAGTAGACCAGAGTGTCATTCAGAGCGTAAGCAATGAATCTTAATAAATAGAATACATGTTATACTACCTATTCGATTATTTAGAAAAAGAATTTCAGTTTCCTGGGGCAACACTTTTTGGGTTTTTAACCTTTCGAGGTGCTTTAGCCATGATTTTATCATTGCTAATTTCTACTATTTACGGGAAACGCATTATTCGTTTTTTGCAGAGGAAACAAATGGGAGAAACTATTAGGGATTTAGGTTTGGCAGGACAAGCAGAAAAAGCTGGTACACCAACCATGGGTGGTATTATCATAATTCTGGCCACTTTGATTCCTGTATTTCTTTTAGCTAAACTCGAAAATGTGTATATCATCTTACTGATTGTAACAACGGTTTGGATGGGTGTCATTGGCTTTTTGGATGATTACAAAAAAAAATTCAAAAACGATAAAGACGGATTAAAAGGGCGTTTCAAGGTAATGGGGCAAATAGGTTTGGGTCTTATAGTGGGACTAGCTCTATTTTTTAATAATGATGTTGTTATCAAGGAAAAATTACCAGAGAGCCAACAGAAAGTACTGTTAGCAGGAAATCCTGATTTACCAATTGCGCAGTTGTTTGGTGCAGAGGAAAAATCTACCAAAACTACAATTCCTTTTGTAAAGAATAATGAATTTGACTACGCCAATTTAATCACTTGGATAAGTCCAGAGTTAGGTAAATACGCTTGGGTAATATTTGTATTGGCAGCCATATTCATTATAACCGCTGTTTCAAACGGCGCAAATCTCACTGATGGTATAGATGGTTTGGCGGCGGGAACCTCGGCAATAATAGTACTAACGCTAGGGATTTTTGCCTGGGTATCTGGTAATATCATTTTTTCAGAGTATCTCAACATTATGTATATCCCTAGAGTAGAGGAAATCACCATTTACATAGCAGCTTTTGTTGGGGCTTTAATTGGGTTTTTATGGTATAATACCTATCCAGCACAAGTATTTATGGGCGACACCGGAAGCTTAACTATTGGAGGGATAATCGCGGTAATTGCTATCGCTGTACGCAAAGAATGGTTAATACCATTAATGTGCGGCATCTTTTTAGCCGAAAACTTATCTGTAGTAATGCAGGTAAGTTGGTTTAAGTACACAAAAAAGAAATATGGTGAGGGTCGTCGCATTTTTAAAATGTCACCCTTACATCATCATTATCAAAAATTAGGATATCACGAAAGTAAAATCGTAACTCGATTTTGGATTGTAGGTATTCTGCTGGCTATAATTTCAATAGTAACATTGAAAATTAGATAGCATGAAAAGGCTAGTGGTATTAGGAGGAGGCGAAAGTGGTGTAGGTACCGCGCTTTTAGGAAAAGCCAAAGGGTATGATGTTTTTGTTTCCGATAAAGGGAAACTAAAGGATATATACAAAAAAGTTCTTTTACATAATGAGATTGAATGGGAAGAGGTGCAACATACAGAGGCTAAAATTTTGAATGCAGACTTGGTAATGAAAAGTCCTGGTATTCCTGAAACGGTTCCTTTAATAAAAGCTATTAGGGCTAGAGATATTCCTGTGGTTTCTGAAATTGAATTTGCTTCAAAATTTACTAATGCCACAATAGTTGGAATTACGGGAAGCAATGGAAAAACCACTACGGCAACGTTAACACATCATTTGTTAAAAGATGAGTTGAATGTGGGTTTAGCTGGAAATATTGGAGATAGTTTTGCGAATCAATTACTAGAAAAAGATTATGAAAACTATGTGCTAGAAATCAGTAGTTTTCAGTTAGATGACGTTGTTGATTTTAAACCGAAAATAGCTGTTATCACCAATATCACACCCGATCATTTGGATAGGTACGCGTATAAATTCGAAAATTATGTGAAAGCAAAATTTAGAATTGCTATGAATCAAACGTCAAATGATTATTTGATTTATGATGCGGATGACGAAGTGATAGCGAACCATTTAAAAACCAACCCAGTTCAATCTACATTACTGCCATTTTCGCTCAAAGAAAAGATTGAAAATGGTGCATATTTTAAAAATAACAAACTAATAATAACGATAGAAAACGACAAACTAATTATGCCAACAACTAACTTAACCCTCGAAGGTAAACACAACATTAAAAATGCAATGGCTGCTTCAACCGTAGCACATTTATTGAAAATTCGAAAACAAACTATACGCGAAAGTTTAGAGAATTTTCAGGGTGTAGAGCACAGGCTGGAGCAAGTTCTTAAAATCAATAAGGTACAGTATATAAATGATTCTAAGGCTACCAACGTTAATGCTACATATTTTGCTTTAGAGAGTATGGATACACCTACGGTTTGGATAGTTGGGGGCGTAGATAAAGGTAATGATTACCGTGAGTTGTTTCCCTTTGTAAACGAAAAGGTAAAGGCGATTATTTGTTTAGGTGTTGATAATGAAAAACTGATGGACACTTTTGGGAGCATGGTAGATATTATTGTGGAAACTCAATTTATGAGCGAAGCGGTGAAGATAGCTTACAAGATTGCTGAAGCAGGAGATAATGTGTTATTATCGCCAGCATGTGCAAGTTTTGATTTGTTTGAAAACTATGAGGATCGAGGGCGTCAATTTAAAGATGCAGTCAGAAATTTATAAGCTTAAATAACTCACTGAACGAGGTTAAAGTATAAATGCAGCAAATATTTAAAAATATAAAAGGAGACCGGTTGATTTGGGCAATAGTAGCACTATTAGCTATTCTATCGTTTTTACCCGTATACAGTGCTGCAAGTAATTTAGCCTACAGAGGAAGTGGAGGCAATACGTTTACTTTTTTTGTAAAACATTTTGTGCACTTATTGCTTGGTTTTTCTATTATGTATGGTGTGCATAAAATACCGTATCGTTATTTCAGGGGGTTGTCTTTAGTAATGATTCCTATTGTTTTGGTATTGCTTACCATTACCATTTTGCAAGGCACAACTGTTGAAGGCGCAAGTGCAAGCCGATGGATAACATTTGGAGGTATGTCTTTTCAAACATCAACGTTGGCATCTGTGGTTTTAATGGTTTATGTGGCACGGTATTTATCTAAAATGAAGGATAAAGCTATAACATTTAAATCTTCTGTTTTACCACTTTGGGCACCAGTTTTCTTAATCCTTATTTTAATTTTACCTTCCAATTTTTCAACTACAGCCATCATATTTACTATGGTGTTGGTGTTGGTGTTTTTGGGAGGGTACCCTGTAAAATATTTGGCAATTATTTTAGGTTCTGGTGTATTAGCACTTACGTTTTTTGTGTTGGTTGCGAAAATGACAGATGGCCCGTTAAAAGTAAAAGTAAATACTTGGGAAAACAGAATCGCGAATTACTGGAATGGCGAAGATACCGAGGCCGATTATCAAATTGAAAAAGCAAAAATAGCTATAGCTTCAGGAAAAATTAGAGGAGTTGGTCCTGGAAAAAGTATCCAAAAGAACTTTTTGCCACAATCGTCTTCAGATTTCATTTTTGCAATCATTATAGAAGAATACGGATTAATAGGTGGTTTTCTTATAATGCTGTTATATCTGTGGTTGTTATTTAGAGTGGTTATTGTTGCGCAAAAAGCTGACTCAGTTTTTGGAAAATTATTGGTGCTGGGTGTTGGTTTGCCTATAATTTTTCAGGCATTAATAAATATGGCTGTTGCTGTGGAATTATTTCCCGTAACTGGGCAAACATTACCGCTTATTAGTAGTGGAGGTACTTCTATTTGGATGACCTGTTTAGCTATAGGTATTATTTTAAGTGTAAGTGCAAGACGAGAAGAAATAAAACAACAAGAAATAAATGACGACAATCCTCTAGAAATCTTGTCGGAAACGATTTAAGGCAATAGACAGGATAAGGGTTAGCGTAGCGTTTTGAAATTTAGTTTTTTGAATATTGGAAATTTAATTAATGGCAAATAAAGAAGCATATAAAATAATTCTTTCAGGAGGTGGCACGGGTGGTCATATTTATCCTGCAATAGCCATTGCGAATGAGTTAAAGAGTAGGTATCCAGAATCTGAATTTCTATTTGTTGGTGCTAAGGATAGAATGGAAATGGAAAAGGTGCCGCAAGCAGGATACGAGATTAAAGGATTGTGGATTTCGGGTATTCAACGGCGATTAACATTAAAGAATATAATGTTCCCTTTTAAGCTATTGAGTAGTCTATGGAAAGCGAGAAAAATCATAAAGACTTTTAAACCGGATGTGGTAATTGGAACAGGTGGTTTTGCCAGTGGTCCTTTGTTGCAAATGGCTGCTTCAAATGGTATTTCAACATTGATACAAGAACAGAATTCCTATCCTGGAATCACGAATAAAATTCTATCAAAAAAAGCACATAAAATTTGTGTTGCTTATGAAGGGCTAGAACGGTTTTTTCCTAAGGAGAAAATTAGGATTACCGGAAATCCTGTGCGGCAAGATTTATTGAGTGTGGAAGGAAAAACGGTAGAAGCAAAAAATTATTTCAACCTAAAGCATGGTAAATATACCTTATTAGTATTAGGTGGTAGTTTAGGCTCTAGACGGATTAATGAATTGATCGAGCAAAAGCTAGATTTTTTTGATACACAGAATATAGAAGTGATTTGGCAGTGTGGTAAACTTTATTATCAGCAATACAAATTTTACGGTAACTCTAAGAACGTCCAAGTTTATGAGTTTTTAAATAAGATGGATTTAGCGTATGCTGCTGCAGATATTATTATTTCTAGAGCAGGTGCTAGTTCGGTGTCGGAATTATGTATTGTTGGCAAACCTGTAATTTTCATTCCATCGCCCAATGTGGCTGAAGACCATCAAACCAAAAATGCCATGGCCATAGTAAATCAGGGTGCGGCGCTATTGATAAAAGAAGCCGACTTAGATGTAAATTTTGAAAACACGTTTTCAAGACTTAAGTCTGATGCGGAAAGACAATTACAATTAAGTAAAAATATAAAAAAACTAGCTTTAGTAAATGCCACCAATGATATTGTTGACGAAGTTGAAAAACTACTAAATAAATGAATTTGAATAGCGTAAATAACGTATTTTTTATTGGTATCGGTGGTATCGGTATGAGTGCTTTGGCGCGCTATTTCAAATCTATTGGAAAAGAGGTTTCAGGGTACGACAAAACACCTACTGAAATTACCGAGGCTTTAGAAAATTTAGGTGTTTCTATTCATTTTAAAGATGATCTGCTGAATATAGGCGAAACGTTTAAAGATAGGGATGCAACATTGGTCGTGTACACACCTGCAATACCAAAAGCGCATTTAGAACTAAACTACTTTATATCACATGGTTTCAGCGTAATGAAGCGTTCTCAAGTTTTAGGGATAATTACAGAAAATACATTTTGTTTGGCCGTTGCAGGAACACACGGTAAAACTACTACAACCAGTATATTAGGACATTTATTGTATCAGTCTGATGTGAAACTAACAGCATTTTTGGGAGGAATTAGTGAAAACTATAATTCGAATCTAATTTTGAATGGCGATGAGGTTTCAGTGGTCGAAGCTGATGAGTTTGACAGGTCGTTTTTAACGCTGTCTCCTAATTTGGCATGTATTACATCAATGGATGCAGATCATTTGGATATTTATGGAGACGCTTCAGAATTAATAAAATCATTCAAAGATTTTTCAAAAAAAATAAAACCTAACGGCAAATTATTTGTTAGAAACGGATTGCCTTTAAAAGGAATTACATATGGTATAGAGGATGATGCTGATTACTCCGTTCAAAACATAAAAATTGAAAATGGCACTTATGTTTTTGATATTAGAACGCCTAAGGAGATAATAAAGAATTTAAAGTTCAATCTCCCAGGACGACATAATTTATCTAACGCATTAATAGCAATGGCAATGGCTACGGAGTTTGGCATATCTCAAAAGAAGCTTGCCGATGCGCTGGCTTCTTATAAAGGGGTAAAGCGCCGATTTTCATATCAAATAAAAACCGATGATTTGGTTTTTATTGATGATTATGCGCATCATCCAGAAGAAATAAAAGCGGTGCACAATGCAGTTCGGGAAATGTATCCTAACAAAAAGGTGTTAGCCATTTTTCAACCGCATTTATATACGAGAACCCGCGATTTTATTGATGGTTTTGCCAAAAGTTTGTCGCAATTTGATGAGTTGTTATTGCTCGATATTTATCCTGCTAGAGAGTTGCCAATAGCAGGTGTAACTTCAAGTTGGTTGCTGGATAAAATTGATAATACTAATAAAAAATTAGTATCTAAAAAGAATTTAATTTCAGAAGTACAAAAAAGTGCAGCACAGGTTATTTTAACTATTGGTGCTGGTGATATAGGGGAAGAAGTAAAGCATATTAAAAAAGGATTAAGTGTTGCAAGTTAATTGGAATTACATAAAAATGTTGGCCCTACTTATAATAGTAGTGCTTTTGTATGCCTTTTCATCAGTTAAAAATGATGTTAGAAAAATATCAAAAGCTAACATCTCATTTTTAGGTGAAAACAATCTTTTTATCACTCATGAGACTGTTAGTAAATTGTTAATACAAAATCAACAGCGCGTTGAAAATGAGGCTAAAGAAACTTTAGATTTGAATACATTAGAAAACGCCCTGAATTCTAATCCCATGATAAAATCGGCTGAAGTGTATGTTGCTGTAAATGGTACACTTAATGCCGAAATTAAACAAAAAAGACCTGTTGCGAGAGTAAGCACAAACGCATCTTATTATATAGATGATGAGGGTAATTATATGCCTTTGTCGTCTAATTTTACTGCAAGAGTGCCTTTAGTTACTGGATATGTGGAGAAAAACAATTTGAAAAATGTTTTTCAAGTTGCCCGAAAGGTAGAAACGGACGATTTTTTAAAGCACCATGTCGTAGAGATTCACCAAAATATAAATGGTGCTTTGGCTTTAAGATTACGACAATGTGATTTTATTGTGAATCTTGGAGAATTAGAATTTTTAGATAAAAAGATAAATAATTTAAAGGCGTTTTATAAAAAGAGTTTAAAAGAGAAGACGTTGGATAAATATAGCAAAGTGAATTTGCAGTTTGATAATCAAGTAGTGTGTACCAAAGCTTAACATATGGAGCATAATTTATCAGTAGGTTTAGATATAGGAACCACAAAAATTGTGGCGATGATTGGTCGTAAGAACGAATACGGCAAACTCGAAATTTTAGGTATTGGTAAATCTAAAAGTTTAGGTGTGCACCGTGGTGTAGTCAATAATATTACACAAACTATTCAGTCTATTCAACAGGCCGTTCAAGAAGCTGAAGCTACGGCAGAGTTAAAAATTGAAGAAGTAACGGTTGGTATTGCGGGGCAACATATACGAAGTTTACAACATAGTGATTATATCACACGACCAAATTCTGAAACGGTTATAGATGAAGATGATATCGACAGGTTAATTAATCAGGTTCATAAACTGGTGATGCTTCCAGGTGAGGAAATTATCCATGTGTTGCCACAAGAATTTAAGGTTGATGGGCAAGCAGAAATAAAGGAGCCTATTGGGATGTATGGCGGACGATTGGAAGCTAATTTTCATGTAGTTGTTGGTCAAGTATCTTCTATAAGAAATATTGGGCGCTGTGTGCAAAGTTCTGGGTTAAACCTTGAAGGTATTACTTTAGAACCGCTAGCTTCTGCAAACGCAGTATTAAGTCAAGAAGAAAAAGAAGCCGGTGTAGCTTTAATAGATATAGGTGGCGGGACTACCGATTTGGCCATTTTTAGAGATGGTATCATACGTCATACGGCAGTAATACCTTTTGGTGGTAATGTAATAACAGAAGACATTAAAGAAGGATGCTCCATTATTGAAAAACAAGCTGAACTTCTTAAAATAAAATTTGGTTCTGCGTGGCCTGGTGAAAATAAGGATAACGAGATTGTGTCCATCCCAGGATTACGAGGAAGAGAGCCAAAAGAGATAACCCTCAAAAATCTCTCGAGAATTATTCATGCGCGTGTTGTAGAAATTGTAGAGCAAGTTTTTGCAGAGATTAAAAACTACGGGCACGAAGAGCAGAAGAAAAAACTTATTGCGGGTATTGTATTAACCGGTGGTGGTAGCCAGTTAAAACATTTAAAGCAATTGGTAGAATATATCACCGGGATGGATACCAGAATAGGTTACCCTAACGAGCATTTGGCAGGCGATAGTGACGCAGATGTTACAAGTCCGCTGTACGCTACGGCAGTTGGCTTAGTGTTGGATGGCTTAAAACGTAAGGAACGTAAAAAAGTTGAAGCGCAAGAACAGGAGATGTATGAAGAGCAAATTAAGGATGAAGCTGTTGATGAAGAAGAGATTGAAAAACCTGTTAAAGAACGCAAATCGTTCTTAGATAAATTAACCGAACGCGTTAAAGATTTTTTAGATAACGCAGAGTAGTATAGCGTGAAGTAGAAATTGTCTAGCAGATAATTTTGGCGAAGATGCCTGATGGCACAAAGTAGATTAACCATTGATTAAAAATAATATTTAGAACCCCAGAAAAAAAGAATTTATGAGCAGCAAGGACGAATTCGGAAGTATTGCATTTGATTTACCTAAAAATCAGTCTAATGTAATAAAAGTAATTGGCGTTGGCGGCGGCGGTAGCAATGCTATTAACCACATGTTTCAGCAAGGTATAAAGGGAGTAGACTTTTATATCTGTAATACAGATGCGCAAGCATTGCAGAACAGTGGTGTGCCAAATAAAATTCAATTAGGCGTAAACTTAACCGAAGGACTAGGCGCAGGTGCAAATCCAGACATAGGAGAACAATCTGCGGTAGAAAGTTTTGATGAAATTTCCCAAATGCTGGATACCAATACCAAAATGGTGTTTATCACTGCAGGTATGGGTGGCGGCACGGGCACGGGTGCTGCACCGATTATCGCTAAAATGGCAAAAGATAAAGATATCTTAACCGTTGGAATTGTAACCATGCCATTTCAGTTTGAAGGAAAAATGCGTTTGGAGCAGTCTCAAAACGGTATTGAGAAATTAAGAAGTGTTGTAGATTCGTTAATCGTAATCAATAACAATAAACTTCGTGAAGTATATGGTAACCTTGGTTTCAAGGCAGGATTCTCAAAAGCTGATGAGGTGCTATCTACTGCTGCTCGGGGAATAGCCGAAGTTATTACTCATCACTACACACAGAATATCGATTTACGGGATGCTAAAACTGTATTGAGTAACAGTGGTACTGCAATAATGGGATCGTCTATCGCTTCTGGTCAAAATCGTGCTCAAGATGCCATCCGTAAAGCCTTAGATTCACCCTTGTTAAATGATAACAAAATTACTGGAGCTAAAAATGTATTGTTACTTATCGTGTCAGGAGCTCAAGAAATTACTATTGATGAAATCGGAGAGATTAACGATCATATTCAAAACGAGGCTGGTCATGGAGCAAATATTATTATGGGTGTTGGAGAGGACGAAACCTTAGAAGAATCAATTTCTGTAACCATAATTGCTACAGGTTTTAACATTGAGCAGCAAGACGAAATTTCTAATACTGAAACCAAGAAAGTAGTGCATGCTTTAGAGGATGATTCCGAAAAGAAAGATAAAGAACCTGCAATAATAGCGCCTATTGTAGAATTAGAAAAAAAGGAGCCAAACCCTGTTGTGAGACATACCTTGGACTTAGATGAAGTTGAAGAAGAGATTGTTTCTGCCGAAAAAATAGTAGTAGAAAAGCCTAAGGCGGAAGAAGCTCCAAAAGATATTACTTTAGTTCCAACATCAGAATTGATGAAAAATATAGATGTGGTATACGATGAGGTAAATGCTAATATTGAAGAAGATGACTTTATTATCAAGCCAGTAACAACTATGGAAGTTGAAGAGGAAGTTATAGAGCGTGAAGAGGAAGAGCAACAAATTACGTTAACGTTTGATTTACCTTTATCTACAGTAAACGAAGAAGAACCTGAGGTAGAAGAAAAGGTCACATACAGTTTGGATGAAGATGAAGTAAAAGATATATCTGTAAACGATTATGTTGAATTGATTACAGTAACTGAGACCAATGAAGAAGGTAGTGATGTGCGATATGCTTTAGACGATTATATCGAAGCAGAATCATCAATGAATTCGCAACCAGTTGCTGATAAAGTAGCTGAAGAGGTTCAAGAAGAAGTAGTTTTCGAAAGAAAAGTAATTGAAGAGGAAGTGGCTGAAGAAGTGATAGAAGAAAATGTAGAGCCAACAGAGTTGCCAATCTCAAAAATATTAAAACAACGTACTGCTGAACGTAGACGAAAGATGAAAGATTTTAACTACAAGTTTAACAATGCGAAGATTGACGATATAGAAAAAGTACCAGCATATAAGCGTCAGGGCGTGAATTTAGATGAAGCAAAACATTCTTCTGAAACAGATATGTCTAGAACAAGTGTGGGTTTAGATGATAATGACGACATACAGCTAAGAACAAATAATTCTTTTTTGCATGACAATGTAGATTAAGAAGACACTTCTGTGTTTAACCTCACTTAAGTTATGATCCCGAAGAGTTTCCCTCATTCTTTTCGGGATTTTTTAACTCTTTTTTCTATCTTCGCGACACTTTCAAAACAATTAGTTATGAGTTTACAACAAGATATTATGGCAGCGTTAAAAGATGCGATGAAAGCTAAAGACCAAACAGCTTTAGCTGCATTAAGGGCGGTAAAATCTGCAATTCTTTTAGCCAAAACAGAAAGTGGTGCAGGAGATGAGCTTTCTGAAGATCAAGAGCTTAAAATATTGCAAAAACAAGTAAAACAACGAAAGGATAGTGCTGCTGTGTATTTAGAGCAAGGTAGAGAAGATTTAGCAGCGCCAGAATTGGCCGAAGCTGAAATTATTAATCAGTTTTTACCGGAAGCCTTAAGTGAAGAAGAAATAGAAAACGTGGTTGTGGCAACAATCGATCAAATTGGAGCAGACGGCATGAAAGATATGGGTAAAGTTATGGGAATTGTTAGTAAGCAGCTTGCAGGACAAGCTGATGGAAAAACTATTTCTAACATTGTAAAAGCCAAATTAGCTTAACTCTTAAAATAGATTCCAGTTTTTATTGGAATAAACGGCCCCGTGGCGCAACTGAATAGCGCATCAGATTTCGGCTCTGAGGGTTGGGGGTTTGAATCCCTCCGGGGTCACCAAATCGGAGAATTGATTCATAGGAATTGATTCTCCTTTTTTTATTCTTTCTATTTTGCCTGATAATGAGTGTATTGCAGAAAAAATAGCGTTTACCTTTGGGGTTCGAACTCTATCATTTGA
>Ga0209654_1000343_pt1 | contig 47046 bp, 38 predicted proteins | sample SaaInl1SG_22_DNA_FD_184646 | JGI IMG/M metagenome (GOLD analysis project Ga0209654, IMG submission 184646) | Marine microbial communities from expanding oxygen minimum zones in the Saanich Inlet - ESP_161SG_22_DNA (SPAdes) (version 2) | ecosystem: Environmental > Aquatic > Marine > Intertidal... | reverse complement strand
CCTGCCAGAGCCTGAACCTGCCAGCGATAGGAGCGGTTATTTTATGACAGATAAAAATGGCGCAGAATCGGATGGCAAAACGGCATCCAGCCCAAAAGAGGTGAAGATTGTTTTCACGCCTTCTGGCCGCCAGGGTCAGGTGGTAACGGGAACAAATCTGTTGCAGGCTGCCCGTCAATTGGGGGTGGATATCGATTCTGTCTGTGGCGGCCGGGCGATGTGTGGCCGCTGCCAAATCGATGTGGGCGAAGGGCAATTTGCCAAACATGGGATAACCTCTTCTGCGGCTTCTTTATCTGCCCCTTCTGCCTCTGAGGCACGCTATGCAGAAAAGCGCGGCCTGCCGGCCGGACGGCGCCTGGCCTGTCAATGTGTCATTCAGAATAATCTGGTAATAGATGTCCCGGCAACCAGCCAGGTACATAACCAGCTGGTACGCAAAGCAGCCGATAATCGCGAGATAGCCCTTAACCCGCCGATACGACTTTGTTTTATCGAGGTGCGCGAGCCGGATATGCATGAGCCGTCAGGCGATTTGCGCCGCGTCATAGAGGCGTTACACACGCAATGGCCAGACAGGGTCAAAGGTGAGGTTAGCTGTGCGGTTCATGTCTTGCAGAGCTTGCAAGGCTGTCTGCGTAAAGGCAAATGGCAAATCACGGTCGGCTTGCGCGATGGCCAGCAAATTATCGCTATCTGGCCAGGTCTTAAGACCCAGATATTAGGGGCGGCAATTGATGTGGGCTCGACCACTATTTCTGCCCAGCTTTGCGATATGAATACAGGCGAAGTGCTGGCCGCCACCGGCATTATGAACCCGCAAATCCGCTTTGGCGAGGATTTGATGAGCCGTGTATCTTACGGGCTGATGAATGAGGGCGGTGCGGGCGAGATGACCAAAGCGGTGCGCGATGGCTTGCAACAATTGCTGGAAGGCGGGGCAAAACAGGCAGGCTGTGAGCCAGAAGATGTGCTGGAAATTGTGCTGGTTGGCAATCCTGTGATGCATCACCTGTTATTGGGGATTGACCCGATTGAGCTGGGCGGTGCGCCTTTTGCCCTTGCCATCGATAGCGCGGCTGAAATGCGTGCTTCTGAAATTGATTTACGCCTGCATCCGGGCAGTATGGTCTATGTTCTGCCCTGTATTGCCGGGCATGTCGGGGCAGATGCAGCAGGGGTTGTGCTGGCAGAAGGCCCGCAAAACCGCGAGGATATCAGCCTGTTGATAGATGTTGGCACAAATGCTGAAATTGTGCTGGGCAATAAAGACAGGTTGCTGGCCGCTTCCTCGCCAACAGGGCCAGCCTTTGAAGGCGCACAAATCAGTGCAGGCCAGCGCGCTGCCCCCGGTGCCATAGAACGGATGCGCATTGACCCTGAAACATTAGAGCCGCGCTTTTCGGTGATCGGCAGTGATATCTGGTCTAATGAGGAAGGCTTTGCCGATGCGATAAAAGATACCGGCATTACCGGCATTTGCGGCTCTGGTATTATTGAGGCATTGGGCGAGATGTATCTGGCCGGCATTATTAGTGCCGAAGGGGTGATAGATGGCAATCTGGCCAGCCGCACAGATAGAATTCGCGCAGATGGCCGCACCTTTAGCTATCATATCACCGATACAGTCAGCATCTTGCAAAATGATGTTCGCGCTATCCAGTTGGCCAAGGCCGCCTTGCATGCCGGTTTTCGCTTGCTGATGGATAAAATGCAATTGGAAAGGGTGGACAGGGTTATTCTAGCCGGGGCGTTTGGCTCTTATATCGATCCTAAATATGCGATGATTTTGGGGATGGTACCGGATTGCCCGCTGGATAAGGTGATAGCGGCTGGGAATTCGGCGGGTGCAGGGGCGCGTATGGCCCTGTTAAACACTGATCAGCGCCGTGCAATCGAAGAAACAGTGCGCCATATCGAAAAAATTGAAACCGCTGTCGAGGCAGATTTTCAAAATCATTTTGTGCGGGCAATGGCCTTTCCGCATAAAACAGATCCCTATCCTTTTTTAAGTGCGGCGGTCAGCCTGCCGCCACGCGATTTAAGCGATAATGTGGCATCAGAGGATAATCCGGGGCGGCGGCGCGGCGGACGGCGCAACCGAAATAGCGCTTAATCCTGCCGGCTTTTTGCCGCGATGATTTTGGCTTTTCGCCAGCTATGAAGGCCAGCGGCAAAAATAAAAATGGCTGTTAGGCTATAGCTGGCAAAGATATAAAAATCATAGCTTTGTGCGCTCATCTGATGACCTTTCTATCCTGCATCTTTCAGCCTGGCACGGGCGCGGCTATTTTGCCGGGCTTCCAGCTTGCGCATCGCCAGCATCCAGGCCATGCGATGCAACACAATCCAGATAAAAAAGGCCTGAAAACCGGCAAACATTGTCATTAATGGCCATAACATACTGCTATCAATGGCTATGCCGCCTGAACGCAGGATACTGGCAGGCTGGTGCAGGGTATTCCACCAATCCACTGAAAATTTTACAATCGGTAAATTGATACAGCCGATCAGGGCCAGAATGGCGGCCATACGTGCGCCGCGCTCGGGGCGTTCAAACCCGTTTGCCAGTGCGATATAGCCAATGAAAAAGAAAAACAGCACCAGCATGGAGGTCAGCCTGGCATCCCATACCCACCATGTTCCCCAAATCGGATAGCCCCACAGGCTGCCGGTTATCAGCGTCAGGCCGGCAAAACCCGCCCCGATAGGGGCAATGGCACGTGCCGCGATATCGCCAAGGGGGTGGCGCCATACCAGATAGAAAAGCGCACAAATCCCCAGCCCCAAATAGCTGGATAGCCCTATCCAGGCAGACGGAACATGGACATACATAATCCGCACCGCCTCGCCTTGCTGATAATCGGCTGGCGAGGCAAATAAGGACAGATACAGCCCATATAAAAAACAGATAACAGAGATAAAAAAGCAGAGCCCACGCACCGGCCGGGCAATAGCCTGAAAGCGTGTTGGATTTGCCATAAAGTCAAAAAAACCTGCCATTACTAAGTCTCTAGAATCCTTTGTTTTTTATCATCAGTTAAACCAGGCAACGCTATCCCTCTTCCAGAGCAGAACGCAATGCGGCCACCGCTGCAACAGGGCTTACCACAAGAAGGAAAAGCACTAAAGCACTTAATAGGCTGAAATGGGCGGATGCCGCTTGACCCAGCAAGACAGATTGCCCTGCCATCACGCCAAAAACGATTATCGGAATGGCCAGCGGCAATATCAGCAAGGCCACCAGCATCGCGGTGCGCCGCGCCCCCAGCGTCAACGCACTGGCCATCGCCCCAAGCAGCATTAATGCGGCCAGACCCAACGCCAGGCTGATGATAAGCGGCCATGCCAGCATCCAGGGCAGGCCGAAAAACAGCATCAATAGGGGGGCTGCGATAATCAGCGGCACCAGCGAGAATAAATACCAGCTGGCGATTTTTGCCAGCACATAGGCATGAAGCGATAAATGGCTGAGGCAGATTTGTTCCAGCCAGCCGCCGCGATAATCATCGGCAAATAGCCGGTCAAAGGAGGGCAGCGCACTCAATATTGCGGCAATCCAGATAATCGAGACCCCCAATTGGCGCAGCAAATCAGGGGCAGGGCCTACCGCCAATGGAAATAAAGTGGCCAGCATCACAAAAAAGGCGCTTTGGGTTAGATGGTCGCCCAGCCGGGCAAGGCTGAGGCGATATTCTCTGGACAGGAAAGCAAAAAACCCTCTCATAGCACTGCCCCGCCAATATCAAACACCCTGTGGGGCAGCGTGTCTGACAGGGGAATATGGCTGGCCATCAGCGCATAGCCGCCTGCCTGTCTGTGGGCATGAAGGGCGGTTTCAAACGCTGTCCTGCCTTGTGCGTCCAGCCCGCTATTTGGCTCATCCAATAGCCAGAACGCCCCGGCACCCATATTAAATTGCAGGCAGCTTAAGGCCAGCCTCTGGCGCTGGCCAGTGGAAAGATACCGTGTCTGGCTGTCCAGAAATTCAGACAGGCCAAAAATATCCCTTGCCAGCATATCGGTGATATCGCCTGTTTGATTGGCCAGCCCCGCCATCAGCACCAGATTTTGACGGGCGGTAAACGCGCCGCTTAACCCGTCGCTCTGGGCATACCAGCTTGCCCGGACAGGGCAGTCAGCATCTTGCAGGTCAAGCTTTTTGCCCTGAAACAGAACCGCCCCCTCGGCAAGCGGCAGAAAGCCGGCAACCGCCCGCAACAGGCTGGATTTCCCGCTGCCATTTGCCCCGCGCAACACCACTACCTCCCCTGGCTGTATCTGCAAGGTGATATCTGCATACAGCCATCTTGTGCCGCGCTGCAGGGCCAGCGATGTTATCGTTATCGTCATACCCCCATATTTACGGGGCATTGCCCGGCCGGTCTAGCTTTTTTGCGTGATGGGTAGGGAAGCTATTTTTCAGCTGGATATGGCCAAATTTGTTCTGCGACCTCAAACAAAGATTTACCTCTTGCAATGATTTCATCTTCTGACCATTTACCATAGGCAAGAATTTCTTTTGTTAATTCGGTTTCCAGAACGTCATTTACGTAAACTTCACGCTTTTCAGCAAAGGATTTATTCCCCGCTTCTACATTTTGCTCCCGGTTTAAAATCGTCAAATTTCCCATAACATTCTTAAGGGCTAGTCGTCTTTTGATTTCCTGCATTCGTTCAGAGAGATCATCTTCATTCAAACTAGATTTAGCCTCTTCAATTACCTCTTTTGTCGGATGATAGCCATCTGCTAGTGGCCAATGTTCTGGCCATTCTCTGGGAAGAATATGCTCAACTTCACAATTGCTTACAGCAAAGTCAGGGTTTTAAATTTTTCGATTCTGCTCAGTATATACCTTTGCTTCCCAACAGAATTATTGAAGACAAACATATCGGAAAAGAACTTATCATCAGGAAATTTTTTTGTATCAACTGTATGGTTACGCATGAATGTGATAAGGGCTTTTTCTGACCAGATAGCATTATGCTTATCAACTATATGCCTGATGATGTCTCTGAAATATTTATTGTAGTCTTTAGCTGTAAGACCGCATATTTCACGCCGGACGATAAAAGTAAATAAAAGCTGGAGGCAGGCACTCTTCTCATCCTCACTGCTTTTTTTATCTCCCCAAAGCGCCAGAAATAAGGGGGCAAACACATCTTCACGATCCAGATTGTCAATTTCACGCGCATATTGGCTTAGTCGCGGATTATCAATATTACGCGTGTTATTCAGGGCATAATATATTTTCGCGTATCGGACTAATTCGGTGCATTCCTCCTCAACATCTTTGAAAGGATTTGCCAGGATAAATTTTTTATCTTCTGCGAACAGGTGATTTATGCTGACATCTTTTCCGGTTTTGCATTCCAGAAAGCACCGGAAATAATCATCAAGTTTTATTATTCGCTTTCTTTTGTTTGTCATTTCTTCCCAGAAATCAGTTTCAAAGAATAGCCAATGTTCATGGAATAATTTTTCTACTTTTTCACCGCCGCCCCGCATAAATATATTATTTTTGATAAGGTCAGTTTGGGCTAGTGGGGCGCCTCTGGCATTAACGGATTGGGCACTGTCATCTTCACCCAGAGTAATTTGCGCAACTTCAAAATTCTCGGAAAGGGCATTCCATAGCGCCTCATAACATTCCGCTCTTGAGTGTGTTGGCGCATTTTCATTTAGAAATTTTTCTATTTGGTCTTTGAAAAAGCCGAATGCCCCCAGAAATCCGGGAACGCAATTCGGGAAGAGGTCATATAATTTTTTTTCTCCCCTATAGTTAGAGGAAATTAGTGGCTTACTATCTTTCCTTTTCTTATGGGCGTTTGGATACTTATTCTTTAATTCTTTGGCATTTAAACAAAGAATATCGATATATAAATTTCTGTCTTTATTTTGCCTTCTGGCATTTGGCCAGACTTTGAATTTTTCCTCTTCAACATCTGTATTGTTAAATATTAACGCTTTTGCCTCTTTAAGATCGCTCTCTAAATGCTCATCTTTGGCAGACCAGTAAATAGCCGCCAATATTAATTGGAAGGTGATTAAACGCTGTTGCCCGTCAACGACGTGAAGGGTTTCAATATCCCTTTTTCCAGTTTTTTGTGGGGGATAAAAAACAACCGCGCCAGTAAAATGGGGCATTTGCTTTTTTTCAGGATCAAGCCGCATAAGGGCTAAAGCTTCAAGATCATCCCATAAGGGTTGCCATTGGGCTTCCTGTTTCCAGACATAGCCGCGCTGATAAACCGGAACAAGATATCTAACATTATTTCTGAATAAGTCCCCTACCTTAATCTTCTTAACATCCATTTTCTCCGCCTCCCGAAAAAATCTGTCATTCAAAGGGGCTATGATTCTGGGCGTTAATAATTTCGTTCAAGATATTTTTTCTCATTTTTAAAGGGTTAGAAAGCCATGCTATCGGGTCTGGAAGTTTGCCGGAATATTTGCTATGATGCGATTGACCGTATGCAGGCGCTCCTCTTGCGGCCATTTTCGACATTTTCGTGTATATCCGGCTGGCAAGCTGAGGCAGGGTTTTTCCCGCGGGCAATTCTGATGACCGCCCGGGACAGGCCATGAGCGGATAAATACGCTATTTACAAGGGGGAAGTGATGAGCTTATTTGACGATTATCGTGCAGAAATTGAGGAACGCAAAAAACAGGATCTAAAGCCGAAGCCGATTGATGATGGCGCGCTGACCACAGAATTAATCGGTCATATCACGGATGCGGCCAGCCCCCACCGTGCGGCCTGTCTGGATTTTCTGGTCTATAACACCCTGCCCGGCACGACCAGCGCAGCAGGGGTAAAGGCCAAATTTCTGAAAGATATCATTTCAGGAAACATTGAAGTAGCCGAGATTTCTGTTGAATCTGCCTTTGAGCAGCTCTCGCACATGAAAGGCGGCCCCTCGATTGAAGTGTTGCTGGATCTGGCACTGGACGGACAGGGCGATATCGCTGCCAGTGCCGCAGATGTGCTGAAAAGCCAGGTCTTTTTATATGAGGCGGATACCGCGCGTCTGGCTGACGCCCATAAAAAAGGCCATACGCTGGCCAGTGATATCCTGAAAAGCTATGCGGCGGCCGAATTTTTCACCAAATTGCCGGATATAAATGAAAAGATTAAGGTGGTGACCTATGTCGCCGCCGAAGGCGATATTTCAACCGATTTGCTGTCGCCTGGCAATCAGGCTCATTCGCGCTCTGACCGCGAATTGCATGGCAAATGCATGATATCCGAACAGGCACAAAAGGAAATTGAAGCCCTGAAACTGCAGCATCCGGACAAGCAGGTGATGCTGGTGGCCGAAAAAGGGACAATGGGTGTTGGCTCATCGCGTATGTCAGGCGTTAATAATGTCGCGCTATGGACAGGCAAACAGGCCAGCCCCTATATCCCGTTTGTGAATATTGCCCCGATTGTGGCTGGCACAAATGGCATTTCTCCGATTTTCCAGACCACTGTCGGGGTGACAGGCGGTATCGGGATTGACCTGAAAAACTGGGTCAAAAAGCTGGATGATAAGGGTGAGCCTATTCTGAATAATGATGGCAATCCGGTTCTGGAACAAAAATATGCGGTCGATACCGGCACGGTGCTGACCATTGATACGAAAAAGAAAAAGCTGTTCAGCGAAGATGAGGGCGATGAGCTGGTCGATTTGGGCCCTTCTTTTACCCCGCAAAAGCTGGAATTTGTCAAGGCAGGCGGCTCTTATGCCATTGTGTTTGGCAAAAAGCTGCAAAGTTTTGCTGCCCGGACATTGGGCGTTGAGCCTGCCGCTGTCTTTGCCCCGTCAAAGATTATCTCGCATGAAGGCCAGGGTCTGACCGCGGTCGAAAAAATCTTTAATGCCAATGCCGTTGGCAGCGATAGCGATAAGGTGATGCATGCCGGCTCGGATGCGCGGGTAAAGGTCAATATTGTGGGATCGCAAGATACCACTGGCCTGATGACTGCACAGGAGCTGGAAGCGATGGCGGCAACAATTATCTCGCCCACCATTGACGGTGCCTATCAATCTGGTTGTCATACCGCCTCTGTGTGGGATTTCAAGGCCCAGGAAAACACCCCGCGGCTGATGAAATTTATGCATAAATTCGGGCTGATTACCGCGCGCGATCCAAAAGATGAATATCACGCCATGACGGATGTGATCCACAAGGTGCTGAATGATATTACGGTCGATGACTGGTCGATTATCATTGGCGGGGATTCCCATACCAGAATGTCCAAAGGGGTAGCCTTTGGGGCAGATTCCGGCACGGTTGCGCTGGCGCTGGCAACAGGTGAGGCCACCATGCCTATCCCCGAGACAGTCAAGGTGGTGTTCAAGGGCAGCATGGCCGCCCATATGGATTTCCGTGATGTGGTACATGCCACCCAGGCCCAGATGTTACAGCAATTTGGCGATAATGTCTTTCAGGGGCGGGTGATAGAGGTGCATATCGGCACGTTGCTGGCTGACCAGGCCTTTACCTTTACCGACTGGACGGCCGAGATGAAGGCCAAGGCCTCTATCTGTATTTCACAGGATGAGACGCTTATCGGCTCGCTGGAAATTGCCCGTGACCGCATTCAGGGCATGATCGATAAGGGCATGGATAATGACAAGGCGATGCTGGCCGGGCTGGTGGATATCGCCAATAACCGGATTGCCCAGATAAGGTCAGGCGAAAGACCTGCCCTTGCCCCCGATGAAACGGCTAAATATTTTGCCGAAGTGGTGGTCGATCTGGACGCGATTAACGAGCCGATGATAGCCGACCCGGATGTGCATAATGCCGATATATCCAAGCGTTATACCCATGATACTATCCGCCCGATTTCCTATTATCATGGCGATAAAAAGGTGGATTTGGGCTTTGTTGGTTCCTGTATGGTGCATAAGGGCGATATTAAAATCGTTGCACAAATGCTGCGCAATCTGGAAGCCCGGCAGGACAAGGTGGCCTTTAACGCCCCGTTGGTGGTGGCCGCCCCTACCTATAACATCATTGACGAGCTGAAGGCCGAGGGCGATTGGGAAATATTGCAAAAATATTCCGGCTTTGAATTTGATGATAGCGCCCCGAAACAGGCCTCGCGCACCGAATATGAAAATATCCTGTATCTGGAACGCCCGGGCTGTAATCTGTGTATGGGCAATCAGGAAAAAGCGGCCAGGGGCGATACGGTAATGGCGACCTCTACGCGCCTGTTCAAAGGCCGGGTGGTCGAGGATTCAGCCGATAAAAAGGGCGAGTCGCTGCTGGCCTCTACCCCGGTGGTGGTGTTGTCGGCTATTTTGGGGCGCACCCCCACGGCCGAGGAATATAAACAAGCTGTTGACGGGATTGACCTGACCAAATTTTCCCCGCCAATCGCCAAAAATCCGGCCACCAATTCGATGCATTTCTAATGTTCTGATGCTCCATCGGGGGCAGACGAGAAAAAAAGCAGGGCTTCGGGGCTCTGCTTTTTTTATGGGGGTCAGAATATGGGGGGTATGCGGTGCCGCGCTTAGGGCTATTTCTTCCTGAACCAAAAAATCCATGACAGCAATTTACCCCACCGCTTGCGCTTGTTTTGGGTTTTGTTTTGCAGCCCTGCCCCGGGTTTCCCTCCCCCGCCTGTATTGTTTTCGTCTTCGTTTTGCGACTCTGCTTGCGAGTCTTTCAACAGCTCTTCTATTTCTGATTTTTCCAGATCGGTTGTGTTTCGCAACAGGATAATATCCCGAACCCTCCGTGCCTGCCTCAGCGCGATTTCATCTGCCTTAATATCACGGGATAGCTGGCGAATAATCATATAGATGGGTGCGTTCATGAGAGTGGCGGCAACGCTGGCAGAGGTTACCGAGACTAAAACGATGGAAATGATGCCAACATTTACTTCCTGTATTCCCAAAGTTGCTTTTTCGATCATCGCATCCACCTCAGACCAGGTCAGCCTGAATATTGCCAGCCAAAATACCGGCACGCTGAACGCCAGCCATATCATCAATTTACCGCGTTTTGCTCTATTTCGTTTCAGCCTTTGTTCAAGTCTTTCAATATCATTATCGTCTGCCATCTTTTTTCCCTCCTTTTTGAAAATGCATGACGGTAAGACTATAAGGAAAAAAACCTAAAATTCGGTTAATACACAGCGTTTTTTTTGAAGCGCGATCTGGCACAACAGGGCGGTGTAAATTCCGCCGCCCCTTTACGGAATTTTAAGATGTTTTTGATAGAATTTCTCTTTCTGAGATGAAGGAGAAAGATATGAAACGTTGGGTTCTATTGTCATTGTTGCTAACTTCTTGTGCCACACCTTATCAAGAGAGTGGTTTTACTGGCGGTGTTATTAGCCGTGAATTAAATGAGGGTTTGTTTGAAGTCATTGCAAACGGAAATGGATATACAAGTTCAGCAAGGATCAGAGATTTTACGATGTTAAAGGCTGCCGAAACCTGCCTTGCTGAGGGCTATGAAAGTTTTACCCCAGTCGAACAGGAAACTTCGGTGCGAACACAAACGTTTTCCACGCCAAGACAAACCACCTGTAATGATTTGGGCTCTACAGTTTCGTGTCAGTCTTCAGGTGGTAGCGTTCATACATTTAGAAAGCCTGGCCGTCACATGGTTGTTAAGATGTTTAAGGCCGATGAACCGATGCCGGATATCACTTATTCCTGTCGAACAATCTATGATAACCTCGCTTCAATTTACATTGAATAGGGCTTGGCGGCGGGCAGAGTATTTTATTGGTCAGGCAATTTTTTATCTATTATGACGGATAATCTTTCCAAAGAAAGTCGTCATCTTTGATCAGAGGAGTTTCTTGGGTGTGAGTTCTTGTGCTATTTCGTTCGTAACTGGAATTTTCTCCACTTAAAGTTTTGTTATTAGTGTAAAAGTAGTCTAATTCTCTGATGTGTATTTCATGTTCATGATCTTCTGCTTTCTCCAAGTCTACATTAAAGAATTTGAGCTTTAAATACCACGGTTGCAGAATGAATGCTGTCAAGAAGGGTATAGAGATAAAAAAGTAAGGGGAAATGCCGACTAACTCTATTTCAGAGAAGGCCTTTCCTCCTAACCATGAAAATAAGGCATTTATGTTAGCGTTCAGCCAGAACATCAAATAAACACCAATCATGCAGATTACAATAATAGGTGACACCCACTTGAACAGTTTATTTCTATCATCTCTTAAAGACTTCGAGTTGGTATCAATTGGAGGTTTTGAATGGGAAGAATTTTCGTGTGCTAATTGTTCTGTTTCACTTGGCCTAAAAACTTCATCCAAGAGTGCAAAAAGGTAATCGTGGTCTAATTTCAACTCTATTGCTTTTTTGAAATCTTTAAGAGCTGCCTGCTTTTGATCAAGATTTAAAAAGGTAATAGCTCTAAAGTAGAACGCTTCTGAATTATTTGAGTTAATCTCGATGGAAAGGTTGAAATCTGCAAGCGCAAGGTCAAGTTTTTTTAATATACCCAGTACTCTGCCTTTTTGCATAATTGCCCACTCATCTCTCGGTTGGATATCTAAGTGTCTTTCGAAGTCTTGAATTGCTTCGTCATATTTTTCTAGCCTGCTTAGGACATCGCCTCGAAGCTTGTAAGCACTCTCATCTTCAGAGTTTAATTCTATGATTTTAGAAAAATCCTTTTTTGCATCATCAAATCTGTCGAGAAAGAAAAATGTCTTTCCTCTAATAATTAATGCGTCACGATTTTCTGAATTTAGCTGGATAAGGGCATCGAAGACTTTCAGTGCCTCATCGTACTTACCGTAAAAGCCTAAACTATTTCCCAAAATAGATAGAATAGCCTCATTTGCAGGTTCAAGCTTTGCTGCGACTTCAAAATCATTTATCGCTTCATCTTTTTTTCCAATTTTGTCAAAGATCAGCCCGCGAGCAACAAAATGGTCAACCGGTTTTTTGTTTAACTGAATAGCGTTGGAAATATCCTCTATCGCTTTTTCAAAATTTTGGAGATGTTCTTGAATTATTGAACGAAGGGAAAAATATTCATCATTAGAAGAGTCTATTTTGATGGCCTCGTTACATTCATCAAGGGCTTCATCAAAGCGCTTCAATTCAACTAATATTTCTGCTTTAACTTTATATGCTACATCGTCTTTTGGCTGTAGTTTAATATATTCAGAAAGACATGAAAGCGCTTCCTCTATTTTTTCTAGAGCTCTTAGAATATTGGCTTTAAAGAAAATGTTGCCATGGAATAAATGTAAATCATCACTATCAAGATTATTCTCAATTGCATGGTTATTATGTTCAATCACCCTATTAAGGTCGAGAATCGCTTCCTCAAAGCGTTTTAAATAAGCTAGTGAAATGGCTCGAAGGCTTAAAATAGAGTAATCCTCTTTCGCTAAATCTAGAGCTTTTGAATAAGCATCTATTGCCTCTTCATGTCTGCTCAGTTTAGCTAAGGCTAGTCCACAATATTTATGTGCCATACTGTCTTTGGGACTGGCATTTGACAGAGTTTTAAAGTCATCCAAAGATTTTTCATATTCTTTTAATCTGCCATATATTACCCCTCTCATTCCATAAAAATTTAAATTAGTAGAGTCTAGGCTTATAGCTATCGTTAGGGGTTCAATTGCTTCTTCGCTTCGGTCAAGGTGTCCCAGTATCTGGCCACGCAAGGCATATATCGTGGATTTTTGTTCATCGGAAGTTTTTTTATTGAACTTTGCTATAAGCCAATCTGCTAGATCAATTGCTTTTTCCCATTCTGCAGATCTCACTCTCTTTAGAAGTTCATTTAATGTTTGTTCAAATTCTGTCTTTTTCTTCGCCATTTATCCCCTCCTTTTTGTCTGTTTGGCCTTTGGGGATTTTGTCTTTGCCTTTGCCTTTGCCTTTGCCTTAGCTTTAGCCTTCTTCGCTGGCGGGGCAGGGGCGGCAGGGGCAGCAGGGGCGGTTTCCATCGCCTTGCGCAAGGCGGCCAGATGCCCCTCAATGACCAGGCCGACCATCGCCGCCAGCCCCAATGCCAGTACCAGCCCAAACAGGCCAGCCCCCCACCCGAAATGACCGCCGCCAAAATGACCGCCGCCCATATATCCGCCGCCCATATATCCGCCAAAATGCCCATATCCGGGATGCCCATCGTGATGTCCGCTATCATGATTCTGGTCAAAATGATTCTGGCGATGATGATTCTGGCTATGATGATTCTGGTCGTCCTTTATCATGCCCTCTGGCATCTGTTCAGGGGCATCGCCGCCATCGCGCATAACCGAAATATCGACATGGCCGCCCATATACCCGCCGCCCATATGCCCGCCGCCTAGCCCGACCAGCCCCATCCCCAGCGCCATCATCAGCGCAAGGACTATCAAAGCCGTGCCCAGATAGGCATTTATCGGCGCCAGCATATTTGCCCAGAACCGGTTTAAACGGGCGCTGAGGGGTGTTTTTTGCGGTGTCATTTTCGCTCTCCTTTATCTGTCTTGGGGGGGGCAGGACAGCTCTATCCGTCCCGTCCCAAAGCGCCATGCTATCAGAACATTCTTAAAAAAACGTAAATGGCCAAAAGAGCGGGTAAAAAGCCCGCGTGACAGGGGCGGGCGGCTTTGCTACATCTTTGGGGGTAGATAGGTAATTTTTTTCATTTATTCTGGCTCTTTTCTCGCTGATGGCTGTTTCTGACCCGCAATTGAAATTCGTGCTTGGGCCAACCAATACCGGCAAAACCTTTTATGCGGTTGACCGGATGATGGGCTATAGCTCGGGGATGATAGGCTTTCCCTTGCGCCTGTTGGCACGCGAAAACTACGACAAGATGGTGGCAAAGCTGGGCCTATCGCAAGTCGCGCTAATAACCGGCGAGGAAAAAATCATCCCCCCTCATGCCCGCTATTTTTGCTGTACGGTTGAGGCCATGCCCTTGAGCCGTGATGTGGATTGCCTGGCGGTGGACGAGATTCAGCTCTGCGGCGATAAAGAGCGCGGTCATGTCTTTACCGACCGGCTGTTACATGCGCGCGGCCGCCATGAAACGCTGTTTCTGGGATCGGACACCATGCGGCCGATTTTGCAACAGCTCTATCCGTCGGGCGAGTTTATCTATCGTGAACGCCTCTCGCGCCTGTCCTATGCCGGGCATAAAAAGGCCAGCCGCCTGCCGCGCCGCTCGGCACTGGTGGCGTTTTCGGCTGCAGAGGTGTATCGGCTGGCCGAGCTGGTGCGCCGGCAACGGGGCGGCACAGCGGTGGTGATGGGCGCGCTCTCGCCGCGTACCCGCAATGCCCAGGTAGAACTGTTTCAAAATGGCGATGTGGATTTCCTGATCGCCACCGATGCTATCGGGATGGGGCTGAATATGGATATTGGCCATGTGGCGCTGGCGGATGATATTAAATTTGACGGCCGGTCAGTGCGCCACCTCACCCCGGCGGAAATTGCCCAGATTGCCGGGCGTGCCGGGCGCCATACCACCGATGGAACATTTGGCACAACCGAAGGCTGTAACGCCTTTGAGCAAGAGCTGATAGACGCGGTTGAAAGCCATCGCTTTGCCCCGGTGCGCGCCCTTTACTGGCGCAATCGTTCTTTGAATTTCAATTCGCTGGCCGGGTTGCTAAACTCGCTGGAAGCGGCCCCGCCCCATTCGATGATGATGAAAAAAACAGATGGCGAGGATCACCTGACGCTGGCCTCTATGGCGGAACAGGATACCATCGCCAAACTGGCAGACAGCCCCGGGCGATTGCGGCTGTTATGGGATGTCGCGCAAATTCCCGATTTCCGGCAATCCATGACCGATAGCCATCTGGTGATGCTAAGCCGGATTTTCACCCAGCTGGCACGCGATGGACAGCTGAAAAAAGACTGGGTGGCCAGCCAGCTGCAACATCTGGACAGGCTGGACGGGGATATTGACACGCTGATGACGCGCATCGCCCATATCCGCACCTGGACCTATATCACCCATAAAACCGGCTGGACAGATGCGGATGAAGGCTGGCCAGAGCTTGCCAGAGCGATAGAAGATAGGCTATCAGATGAATTACATAATCGGCTTACCCAACGATTTGTTGATCGGCGGGCAGCCCATCTTTCCAGAAGGTTAAAGGAATCTGCAACATTGTTGGCATCAGTAAGGTTGGACGGTAGCGTCCTGGTAGAAGGAGAGGAAGTCGGCACGCTGCAAGGCTTTACCTTTATCCCGACATTGGCTGAAAGTGATGAAAAAGCGGTGATTTTATCGGCCGCCCGAAAAGGCCTGCCAGATGAGATCGAAAGGCGGGTCGGGGCGCTTGTTATCTCTGCTGACCCGGCGTTCAAGCTGGATGGGCGCGGCCAGGTTTTCTGGCGCGAGGCGGCTATCGCCAGGCTGGTTAAATCCGATAATCTGTATGCCCCGCGCGTAGAGGTTGGCGATAGCGATTTGCTAAACCATGACCAGAAAGCCCGAATTCAGGACAGGCTGAACCAGTTTATTGCCGATCATGTGGCAGAGCTGTTGCAGCCGATTATCCGCCTGACCAAGCCGGATGAGCTGTTTGCTGAAGATGCTGTGCAAAAAACCCCGCAAACAGCCCCGCAAACAGCCCAGCAAACAGCCCCGCAAACAGATAGGGGGGACAAAAATGCCAGCGCCAACACCGGCGCCAATGCCGGCGCCAACACCCCTGATACGCCATCAGATACCAAAAAAGCTGATATGCCTGTTTCTGATGTGCCTGTCTCTGGCCAGCCTGTATCTGATGTGCCTGTATCTGGTGTGCCTGTATCTGGGCCAGGCCTGTCCGGGGCGGCAAAGGGTGTATTATATCAGCTTTATGAAGGGTTGGGCACGGTACAGCGTCCCTTGCTGGCCGATCAGATAAAAGAGCTGAGCGAGGCTGACAAGCCGCTTTTGGCACGTGCCGGTATTCGTATGGGGATTGAAAATCTGTTTCTGCCTGCGATGCTGAAACCTGCGCCTATCGCCTTGCGGGTGTTGTTATATAGCCTTTATCACCAGAATTTTCCTGTCTGCGGGCCGCCGCCGGAGGGGCGCGTTTCCTTTGGCCTGGCCGAGGGGCAGGGCGAGATGCCGGAAGATGGCTATTGGCTGGCAGCCGGTTATTGCCGACTGGGCCCGCGTATCATGCGTGTGGATATGGTGGAACGTGTGGCCGCGCTGGTGCGTGCGGCTGCCCGTGAAGGCGCGTTCGAGATAAGTGACGATATGCTGTCTCTGGCCGGGGTCGGGCGTGAGGAAATGGCGCTTATTCTGGTTGATTTGGGGTGCAAACAGGTCTCCGAGCGGGCGTCTGAAGACACCGAAAAACCGGCTATTGCTATTTTTGAACGCCAGAAACGCAAAAATCCCAGGCGGCAACAAAATGGCGCGCCCTCTGGTAAAAAGCCAAATGCAAAACCTCATAAGCCGCGCCGCAATGATGCTGGCAAGGGCGGGCATTCTGGCCGGCCATCTGGCAAACAGCGTCAGAACAACCAGAATAATGTGCGCCCCCCTGACCCTAATTCCCCTTTTGCGGTGTTGGCCGCCTTGAAAAAAGGCTAGGGCTGGCAAGGCTGAGTGTAACAGATGAATATGCCTTCTTCTGATAGCGGTCTGCGTCTGGATAAATGGCTGTGGTATGCCCGCTTTTTTAAAACCAGAAGCGCGGCAACCAAACTTATTTCGAGCAAAAAATTGCGCCTGAATGGCGAGGTCATATCCAAGCCGCATCGCCAGGCACAAATCGGCCAGACATTGACTTTCCCGCAAGCAAACCAAATTAGGGTGATACAGATAGACGCCCTTGGTACACGCCGGGGGCCAGCTGGCGAGGCAGCAGAATTATATACAGATTTAGCCCCGCCAGAGGCAAGGAAAATACAAGAAAAAGAGCTTGATAACACTGTCTTTGAGAGCCGAAATCCGGGCGCTGGACGGCCAACAAAAAAAGACCGGCGCGATACGCAAAGGCTGAAAGATACCCTTGAATAGGGATGCATACTCAACCTCATAAAAAAATAGATGCAACAAATCAGGATAATTTGAAAAATGTTTAAAACCCTTGCCCAATGGCTGAAAAGCGACAATCCACAAAAACTGGAAGCGGATAATTGTGACGAGCTGGCCGGGCTGGTTACTGCCCTGATGATAGAGGCGGCCCAGGCCGATGGTACAGTTGGGGCAGATGAGGCGGCTTTGACAGCAAATGTCATCGCCCGGCAATTTGACCTGAGCGATGAAAAAGCCCGGCAGATGACGGATGAGGCCATTGAGCAAAGCCAGGAGCGGGTGGAATTACATAGCCTGCTACGCCGTTTGCGCGATCAGTCCGATTATGAAGAAAGGCTGGGCGTGCTGGAAATGGTCTGGATGGTGGTACTGGCAGATGGCCGGCTGGATCATATCGAGGCCCAGCTGATGCGGCGTCTGGCAGGCTTGTTATTTGTCTCGGATGTGGATTCAGGATTGGCCGCACAAAAAGCTAAATCCAATCTGGGTCTTGCCTGATAAGATGAATTACAGTATCAGGCTAGACGTCTACCCCTTTTCAGTTTTTTGAGCCTTTCAATGACTTATATCGTGAATGATAAATGTATCATGTGCAAATACACCGATTGCGTGGAAGTATGTCCGGTGGATTGTTTTTACGAAGGGGAAAATATGCTGGTCATTCATCCCGATGAATGTATCGATTGCGGTGTATGCGAGCCTGAATGCCCGCCCGAGGCCATCTTGCCAGATACAGAGCCAGGCGCAGATGCCTGGCTGGATCTGAACAAGCGGTTATCCGAAACCTGGCCAAATATTACCCAGCGCCGGGATCCGCTTGTCAATGCCGATGCCATGCGCGATGAAAAAAATAAATTTGAAACCTACTTTACCGAAGCGCCGGGCGAGGGAAACTAGCGCTGCGCCTTTTGCCGGTAATTTGATAGTTTTCGGTTTTTATGCTATACTCATTTCGGAGATATGTTCTGCGGCGCAAGCGGGCGCACATGAACACACAAAAAAGCATATATCGATATAAAATGCGTTCAAAAATCGGAACAAGCCTGATGGTATAATCATCAGCCTTGTAGAGAGAATATGGCAAAAAAACAAACCTTTACCTATCAAGATGGCGACTTCGTCGTCTATCCCACCCATGGCGTCGGCAAAATTCACGGCACAGAAAAACAGCAAATCGCAGGGACAGAGGTCACCCTTCTTGTGATTCGCTTTGAGCAGGACAGAATGACCTTGCGCGTGCCGCTGGAAAAAGCCATGACCCTTGGCTTGCGCACCTTGTCTTCGCGCAAACATATGGATGATGCGATTACCACGCTGAAATCCAAAGCAAAGGTAAAACGGGCGATGTGGTCGCGCCGCGCACAGGAATATGAAGCCAAGATTAAATCTGGCGATCCGGTAAATATTGCCGAGGTTGTTCGCGATTTGCGGAAACGCGATCCCAATACCGAGCAATCCTATTCCGAGCGTCAAATGTATCAGGCCGCACTGGAACGTCTGGCACGTGAATTTGCCGCGATCGAAGATATTGATCAGGATACAGCGGCTGTTCGGCTGGAAGATTTAATGGATGCCGCCTAAACGCGGGTTCGCGATAGGCTGTTTTCAGCTATTTTTCAGGCTTATTTTTTAAGCATCATTCCACCATTTGAAATGGCTGCCCATTTTGTGGTGGGCTTTGATCTGGGCATACACCCTGACCGTATAGATAGTACGGAGAAGGTATCATGGCGCAGGTAAATCATACAGACACAAAAAACTCGGATAACCAGTTTATCCGCAAGGTGATGAAAAAGCCTTTGCTGGAGCGTGAATACGAGCTGGAGCTGGCGACCCGCTGGCGCGAGAATGATGATCACCGTGCGATGCATGAGCTGGTGCTTGCCTATGGCCGCCTGGTGGTAAGTGCCGCCTCGAAATATCGACATTATGGTTTATCGCTTGGCGATCTGATACAAGAAGGCAATATCGGCCTGATGCAAGCGGCACGCCGTTTTGAGCCAGAGCGGGGTTTCCGTTTTTCTACCTATGCGGCCTGGTGGATACGCGCCTCTATTCAGGATCATATCCTGCGCAACTGGTCGATTGTCCGCACTGGTACCACCGCTGCTCATAAATCCCTGTTTTTCAGACTAAAGCGTCTGCGCGCCCGCATTGGTGAGGCAGATGGCGGCCCGCTATCAGATGAAGGGCGGCAGAAAATTGCAGAGACCATCGGCGTGAATGTCAATGATGTGGTGTTGATGGAACAGCGCCTGTCAGGCCCTGATGCCTCGCTCAATATGCCGCTTTCTTCTGAAAGTGATAGCGAAGCCCAGAACTTTCTGGCCGATATACGTCCTAATCCCGAAGAGGTGGTCGCGTCCATGCATGATGCCAAAATCCTGTCCGAGCGATTGAATGAGGCGTTGAATGAGCTGACCCCGCGTGAAAGGCTTATCATCTTTCGCCGCCGCCTGAATGATGAGGGGGCGACGCTGGAACAATTGGGCGGTACATTGGGGGTAAGCAAGGAGCGGGTGCGCCAGCTCGAGCATCGTGCCTTGAAAAAGCTGCGGGTAAGTTTGGAAGCACAAACCGATATGCCGCTGGATTTATTGCCTCAATTATCATAAATTAATGCCAAACGGTTAATGCCAGATGCCTTTGAATAGCTTTGCAAGATGCATGGCCGGTCAAAAGGTGAGGCGAGGTCTGATTACGTGCACGCCCTAGATGCAGAAACAACGCTATATGCGCCGGTAACCCCTTTTAATACCGGTTTTTTAAAGCGGGGGGAGCATTCTATCTATTATGAGGAATGTGGAAACCCGGATGGTATGGCTGTGTTTTTTATCCATGGCGGGCCGGGGGCAGGATGTGCGCCCACCCATCGCCGCTTGTTTGATCCTGAGAAATATCGTGTTGTGCTGTTTGATCAGCGCGGCTGTGGGCGCTCCGAGCCCTATGGCAGCCTGAAACAAAATACCACACATGACCTGGTCGAAGATATGGAAGGCCTGCGGGTAAAGCTGGGCATTGATAAATTTATTCTGTTTGGCGGCTCGTGGGGGTCAACGCTGGCACTGGCCTATGGGGTTGCCTATCCTGATAATTGTCTGGGCTTTGTTTTGCGGGGAATCTTTCTGGGTAGCCATCAGGAGATTAACTGGTTTTTATATGATATGGGGCGGTTTTTTCCCGAAGCCTATGAACGTTTTGTCAGCCATATCAGCCCGACCGAGAAAAGCGATATTCTGTCTGCCTATTATCGGCGTTTGACCAGCCCCAGCCGGTCTATTGCGATGGCAGCGGCCAGTCACTGGGCGGCGTATGAGAATTCCTGTGCCACCTTGCGTGCCGTGTTACGTGATGGTGGCAGTTCTGCCTATACATTGGCGCTGCTAGAGGCGCATTATTTTCTTTCCGACTGTTTTATGCCGGAAGAATATTTGCTGGGCAATATTCACACAATACGCCATCTGCCAGCCTATATTGTACAAGGGCGATATGATATAATCTGCCCGCCCTTTTCAGCAAAAAAACTGGCCGATATCTGGGGGGATAACGCGAAATTGAAATTGATGGATAATGCCGGCCATTCTGCCTTTGAAAGCAGTATTGTCCCGCATCTGCTGCGCGGACTGGATGCAATTTCTAAACAGTCCGGTTCCAACCAGTCTGGATAGCCTTTGTGAACCCTATCCAAAAGGATAGGCACCTATCCATATTAGTTAAAACTTAAAAACTATTGAACAAAAACATCCTATACGTTATGCAACCTTTAGTGTTATCTTTGCGCAAGTGATTATAAGGAAAAACAATGGCTGAAAATAATGACAAAAATTTCAGGGTTACCAATAATAATGCGGTGGATATGCATGTTGGCAAGCGGGTGCGTTTGCGCCGTACATTGCTGGGCATGTCGCAGGAACAGCTGGGGGCTTCTTTGAATATCACTTTTCAGCAGGTACAGAAATATGAACGCGGGGCAAACCGCATCAGCGCATCGCGCTTATGGGATATTGCCCAGATTATTGATGTGCCTATCAGCTATTTTTTCGATGATATGAGCGATGATGTGATGCAATCCTCGCCGCGCCGCATCAGCCGCGGGGCAGAACATACGCTGGATGATGAGTCTATCCGCGACCCGATGGCACGGCGGGAAACACTGGAATTGGTTCGCACCTATTATTCTATTGAAAAACCGAAAGTGCGCAAAAGAATTGCTGAAATGGTCAAGGCAATCGCGGTGACCATTAACGAAAAGCGATAATTTTTGCCGCGATAAATAACAGCATGGAGCTTTTTTCTGGTCATGGATGAGCAAAATAACACAAAAAGCATATCCCCTGAGGCAGGGCTGGACCGCTTGAGCTTTGAAGAGGCACTAAGCCAATTAGAAGCAATTGTTGACCAGCTGGAGCGCGGCGATGTTTCTCTGGATAAGGCAATAGATGCCTATAGCCGCGGTATGGCGCTGAAAACCCATTGCCAGGCACGTCTGGAAGAAGCCCGGCTAAAGGTAGAGCAGATAAAGCTGCCAGAAGAGGGCGGGGCTGTACATACCACCCCATTTGACCCTGCGAGCTGATGGCTGGCACGCCCCTTATTTTACAACAGGATGCCGAGCAGACTTCGGCCTGGCTGGAGGATTATTTTAACCGCCTGGATAAAGCTGGTGCGCCGCATTTGCTTGCCGCTATGCGCTATTCTGCGATGAATGGCGGCAAGCGGGTACGTGCCAGCCTGGTATTATCGGCTGCCAGATTGGCCAGCGGCGGTAAGACAGGGACAGTTTTGGCAGCCCATCTGGCGGTCGCCGGCGCGGTGGAAATGCTTCATGCCTATTCGCTTATCCATGATGATTTGCCAGCAATGGATGATGCCGATATGCGCCGGGGGGTGGCATCATGTCACAAGGCATTTGATGAAGCGACCGCAATTCTGGCAGGGGATGCCCTGCAAACAGAGGCGTTTTCTATCCTGTCCAGCCCGGGATTAATGGCAGATGCAGAACAGCAATTGCGTCTGGTCTCGATATTGGCAGCTGCGTCCGGGCAAGGCGGTATGGCAGGCGGGCAAATGCTGGACCTGCTGGCGGAAACCGGTACACCTGATTTAGCCGAAACCCGAAAAATGCAAGAGCTGAAAACAGGGGCGCTTATTCAGGCTGGCGCAATGATGGGCGCGATTGTCGGGGGCGGGGATGAAAAACTGATAAAGGCGGTGGAGGGATTTTCCAGCCATTTAGGGCTGGCCTTTCAAATTGCCGATGATTTGCTGGATTATCAGGCAGATGCTGGCCAGCTTGGCAAGCCGGCAGGCCGTGATGCTGTACAGGGAAAAGCCAGTTTTGTGGAATTTCTGGGGCTGGCAGAAGCGCGCGCCAAAGCCGATAGCCTGATAGCCGAGGCCTGTGCCAGCCTGAATGATTACGGGGCCGAAGCAGATGGTTTACGCAAGCTGGCAGATTTTGTTATAAACCGAAACCATTAATACGCTCGTATAGAGAACAGGCAACATTATATTTTAGGGAATGTTATCTGGCGCACCGTAGGCTAAGACGGTTTTTTTAAGGAGCATGGATAGGAGAGGGAAGTGACGGGGCCGCAAACACCACTTCTGGATAAAATAACCTCTATTGACGCCTTGCGCGGTTTAAGCGAAGCACAATTGCCGCAACTGGCCGATGAAGTGCGCCGCGAGATGATCCGTGCGGTATCCCAGACAGGCGGGCATTTGGGCGCCGGGCTTGGCGTGGTAGAGCTGACGGTTGCCTTGCATTATGTCTTTGATACGCCTGCCGACCGCCTTATTTGGGATGTCGGGCATCAGGCCTATCCGCATAAAATTTTAACCGGCCGGCGCGCACAAATGTCCAGCCTGCGCCAGGAAGGCGGCATATCGGGCTTTACCAAGCGATCTGAATCCGAATTCGACCCCTTTGGGGCAGGCCATTCCTCTACCTCTGTTTCGGCTGCATTGGGCATGGCAACAGCCAGAGATTTCAAGGGTGGTCATAACAAGGTAATCGCGGTTATTGGGGATGGGGCGATGAGCGCCGGCATGGCCTTTGAAGGGCTGAATAATGCCGGGGCATCAGAAAGCGATGTCATCGTTATCCTCAATGATAATGATATGTCGATTGCCCCGCCTGTGGGGGCGATGTCTGCCTATTTATCCGAGCTGATTTCCTCACAACCCTTTCATTCCATTCGCGGTCTGGTCAAGGAAGTGGCCAGCCGTTTTCCAGCTGAAATTGAGCGCACCGCAAAACGGGCAAAAAATCTGGCACGCGAGCTGGTAAGTGGCCATAGCCTGTTTAACGAGCTGGGTTTTTTCCATATCGGGCCGATTGACGGGCATGATCTGAACCATCTATTGCCGATTTTACGCAATTTAAAAGACGGCCAGATAGGCGGGCCTGTGCTGGTACATGTGGTGACCGAAAAAGGGCATGGCCATCCTTTTTCCAGCCCGTCTGCGGAAAAATATCATGCCGTACCAAAATTTGATGTCATTACCGGCGAGCATTCAAAATCTGCCAGCAACAAGCCCAGCTATACGTCTGTCTTTGCCGACACCCTGACAGATATGGCCAGACAAGACCGCGATATCGTGGCCATTACCGCGGCCATGCCGTCGGGTACAGGGCTGAATAAAATGGCCAAATCCTGTCCCTCGCAAGTGTTTGATGTGGGCATTGCCGAACAACATGCCGTTACCTTTGCGGCCGGGCTGGCCAGTGAGGGGATGAAACCGTTTGTGGCGATCTATTCTACCTTCCTACAACGCGGCTATGATCAGCTTGTCCATGATGTGGCGATACAAAATCTGCCTGTCCGATTTGCCATTGATAGAGCCGGGGTCGTGGGCGCAGACGGGGCAACCCATGCAGGCGTATATGATCTGGCCTATCTGTCCTGTCTGCCAAATATGATGATTATGTGTCCGGCCGATGAAGCTGAATTAAAACATATGACGGTTACCGCTGCCCATTATGATGACGGGCCGTCTGCGTTGCGCTATCCGCGTGGTACGGGGACAGGGGTCAGTCTGGAGATTGCACCGGAAATACTGGAAGTCGGCAAGGCACGCACGCTTCGCCAGGGCAGGGATATCGCTATTTTATCGCTTGGTACAATGTTGCAAAATTGCGAGGCCGTTGCCGATAAGCTGGAAGCAGAAGGCATCAGCACCAGCCTGGTAGATGCCCGTTTTGCCAAGCCCTTTGATACAGCCTGTATCAAGGCCCTTGCACAGGAACATACAGCCATGCTGATTGTCGAGGAAAGCAGCCCTGGCGGATTTTCTGCCCATATTTTGCAATATCTGGCAGCAGAGGGATGTCTGGACGGGGCGCTGAAAATTCGCTGTGCCAGCTTGCCCGACCGCTACCTTGATCATGCGGAACGCGGCCGCCAGTTGGAAATATCAGGACTGGATGTCGCATCGCTTACCCATCTGGCATTGGGGCTGGTACAGCCAAACCGGCAGGCAGAGGACGCGGCAGGCTAGAAAAGGCGCCCTTTTTTAAAAAACAGGCCGAATGAATGTAAGTGTTGAGTGGGCCAGAAGTTAGGTGATGACAGGGGTAAAAAAGGGGCGTGCCGACCTGGTGTTGGTACAGCGCGGGCTGGTACCAAGCCGGGAGAAAGCCCGCGCACTTATCCGTGAAAAGGCGGTGATGCTGGATGGGGTGGTCTTGACCAAACCTTCTCAAACCGTTCCCTTTTCCGGGCATTTCAAAATAGATGATACCCATCTTCGCTGGGTCAGCCGAGGCGGGTTAAAGCTGGAAGCAGCGATTAACAGCTTTGGACTTGCGCCGCTGGACGGGGCGATATGTATTGATGTTGGCGCCAGTACAGGCGGCTTTAGCGATGTATTGCTGGGCTATGGGGCAGGGCATATCTATGCGGTGGATGTCGGGCATGGCCAGCTGGCTGATAATCTGGCAGCCGATAAACGGGTAACCAATCTGGAAAGAACCCATGCCCGCGATATAGATGCCCGGCTGATCCCCCGGCCGATAGATTTGATTGTCTGCGATCTTTCCTTTATTTCGCTCACCAAGGCCTTGTCCCCGGCACTGGCGCTGGCACGTTCTGGCGGCAAGCTGGTTACATTGATAAAACCGCAATTTGAAGCAGGTCGCGCCGCCCTTGGCAAGGGCGGTGTGGTGCGCAATGAAAAAGACAGGCAAGCGGCCATTGATCTGGTCAAAGCCTTTATCTGCTGCGAATGTGGCTGGCAGGAAATAGGGCTAATCCTGTCCCCCATCACCGGGGCAGATGGCAATATCGAATATCTGTTTTGCGCAGAAAAACCCTGAGCCTCTGGTAGCTTAACGCGGCAATATCCCTGTTTGTGCGTGATGGCGCATGAGCTGATCCAGCAGAACAATAGCCAGCATGGCTTGTGCAACCGGAACGCCCCTGATGCCCACACACGGGTCATGGCGGCCTTTGGTGACAACTTCTGTTTCCTGTCCATCACGGTCAATGGATTTGCGCGGGGTCAGGATAGAGGAGGTGGGCTTAATCGCAACCCTTACCACAATATCCTGGCCAGTTGAAATGCCGCCCAATACCCCGCCATTATGGTTAGACAGGAACACAGGGCTGCCATCCTTGGCCATCCGCATCTCGTCCCCTGCCAGATGACCGGGGAGTGCCGATAGCCCAAAGCCTGAGCCAATCTCTACCCCTTTTGCGGCATTAATGCTCATCATCGCCGAGGCGATTTCTGCATCCAGCTTGCCATAAAGGGGTTGGCCCAGACCGGCTGGAATGCCGGTTGCGACAATTTCCAGAACCGCCCCTGCAGACGAGCCGCTTTTGCGTACCTCATCCAGATAGCTTTCCCAATTTTTTGCCGCCACGCTGTCACCGCAGAAAAAAGGGTTCTGGTCTATCTGCGCGATATCGAAATTTTTTCTGTCAATCTCATGCGGGCCAATTTGTACCACAGAGCCAAATAGCTGATAGCTATCGCCCAAAATCTTTTTCAGGGCGATATCGGCAATCGCCCCTGCTGCTACCCTTACCGCTGTTTCTCTGGCAGAAGAGCGGCCACCACCGCGATAGTCGCGATGCCCGTATTTTGCATCATAGGTATAATCGGCATGACCCGGGCGATATTGTTTGGCGATATCCCCGTAATCCCTGGAACGCTGGTCGGTATTTTGAATAACCAGCGATATGGGCGTGCCGGTTGTCCGCCCCTCAAATACGCCAGACAGTATTTCTACCGCATCTGCTTCTTGTCGCTGGGTAACAAACCGGCTCTGGCCAGGCCTGCGCCTGTCCATATAGGGCTGAATATCTGCCTCGCTTAGAAACAGGCCGGGCGGCACGCCATCGACGATACAGCCAATAGCTTTGCCATGGCTTTCCCCAAAGCTGGTAAAAGAAAATAATGTTCCGAAACTATTATCGCCCATTTTATCAGACTACAGAAATATCGGGCGCATCCACCGCCTTCATGCCGACCACATGATAGCCGCAATCTACATGATGGGTTTCGCCCGATACACCAGAGGAAAGATCAGATAACAGATATAAACCGGAGCCGCCAACATCATCCAGCGTAACATTACGCTTAAGCGGCGAGTTATATTCATTCCATTTCAAAATATATCTGAAATCACCAATACCCGATGCGGCCAGTGTTTTCATTGGCCCTGCAGAAAGCCCGTTAACACGGATGTTTTTGCCGCCCAGATCAACCGCCAGATAGCGCACAGAGGCTTCCAGTGCAGCCTTGGCAACGCCCATAACATTATAATGGGGCATTACCCGCTCTGCCCCGTAATAGGTCAGGGTCAGCAAAGAGCCGCCATCAGGCATCATCGCCGCGGCCCGGCGCGCAATGCTGGTAAAGGAATAAACAGAAATATCCATGGTGCGGGTGAAATTATCGCGGCTGGTATCAACATATTCGCCCTTTAATTCCTCTTTATCGGAATAGGCGATGGCATGCAGGACAAAATCCAGCTTGCCCCATTTTTCCTTTAGCGTATCAAAGACGCTGTCTATTGAGGCTTCATCGGTTACATCACATGGCATGACCATATCGCTGCCAACGGATGCTGCCAACGGGCCAACCCGCTTTTTCAACGCATCGCCCTGATAGGTAAAGGCCAGCTCTGCCCCGGCCGCTGCGGCTTGTGCAGCAATGCCCCAGGCGATGGATCTGTCATTGGCAACGCCCATAATCAGGCCGCGTTTTCCGTTCATAATCGATGATGATTGAGACATATAACCCTCTTTAAACTATCGATATTCTGTTTTGGTGGTATCTGCTGGTCTGCCATTCGGCGGTTTGTTACCTGCAATGCCGACAGATAGTCCAGCCAAAAGCTGTGGAATAGATGTAGCAAATTCAGCGCGATAAATCCAGCCAGATAGAATAGCCCGGACAGAATCAAAAAAGCAGTGCCATCCGGCCTGTTCTATCCAGGCCATAAAGCGCAATCCAGAAGGGACAATCCGGCTATGTGTCTAGTTCAGAGAATAGCTGACCTGTTTTCTGATCTCGACCTTGTCCCCAATCGAAGCCGGGCTTGGATCTTCAATGGTCAGAATACGGCCATCTGCTTCAATTTGCAGGCGATATCCTATGGTTTTTGTGATTTCCTCTTCCAGCAGGATGCGCCTGGTTTGACAGACTTCCTGCTGGCGATAGCCCACAATATTGCCTTGCCGGGTGCTGTTTTTGGCATGTTGATGCCCCAGCAATGCCCCGGCAACGGCGCCGGCCGCCCCGCCCCCATCTGCATCGGATAATTTATTGCCCACCGCCGAGCCGATTAGCCCGCCAATGATCATCGAGCCGATTTCATCGCCCTGCTGAGCCTCGCCATATACCGGCACTTCTTCAATGGCGCAGCTACGCTCATCTTTAGGGGTTTTGCGGATATAGGATTGGGTAAGGATATCCACTTTGGTAACGGTTCCCACAACGCTTTCTATCCGGGTTTCTGCCAAGCTGGCAGAGGCCGGTAAAATCATACCCGCTAAGGCAACCATTGACATAAAAGAAGATAGTTTCATGGCTCTGTCTTTCCGCGAAAAGCAAGTTTATTGCGCATCAATTTTTAATTAATTTTTATTGGCGCAGAATAAAAATACGCACAGATAGTGGCAAATTTTAGGCATAGTTTTATTGGCTATTTTTGCCCGATTAAACAGGCTGTATCTGTGAGGTCCGGCATAAAACAGATAGACCAAATTGTCCTCCGGTCGATGCTTGTTTTTCTGGCGCTCAGACCTAATATAAAGGTTGGATATAAGGGTTGAACGCTTTGCTGCCGAGTCGCACGAAAAAAATCAAAAAATTCAAAGGAGATATCTTTTATGGGTGTATTGGACGCAGATAATCTGGATATTGATCCCTACCAATTATTTGATAGCTGGTTTGCCGAAGCCAAAAAAAGCGAAATTAACGATGCGGACGCGATGGCGATTGCCTCGGTAGATAGCGATGGTATGCCATCTGTTCGGATGGTGCTATTAAAGGAAGTTACTTCCGAAGGGTTTGTTTTTTATACAAATTATACCAGCCGCAAAGCCTCCGAGTTGCTGGCAACCGGCAAGGCAGCCTTTGTGATGCATTGGAAATCCTTGCGCCGCCAGGTACGGGTTAGCGGCAAGGTCGAACAGGTACCGGCCGCACAGTCAGATGCCTATTTCGCCAGCCGTCCACGCGGCAGCCAAATCGGGGCATGGGCATCAGCGCAATCCAGTCCGCTGGATAGCCGAAAAACCCTGCAAGAGGCAGTGGCGGCTGCTGAAACCCGCTATTCAGAGGATATTCCAAGACCACCGCATTGGGGCGGTTTTTTAATTCGGCCAGACGAGATTGAATTTTGGGCAGATGGCGAATATCGGCTGCATGACCGCTTTCGCTATACCAGAAATGCGGCAGGCATCTGGCAAGCCACACGCCTTTATCCCTGATTTTTAGCGGATTGATAATTTGCCTTGCCGGTCTTTTTAGCCCTTATATGCCCGAATCTGTCAAAACAGAGTCGCTTTGACGCATATTTTTGATACCGCTTGTGTCAGGCTAATATTCGACAATTTTTTTTCATGTAATTTCAATAGCAAGTAATGCGAAGGGCAGTGAAATGAAAAGCCATGCAAGAGTTGTGATTATTGGTGGCGGTGCGGTTGGGGTCAGCACCCTTTATCATCTGGCAAAAAAAGGCTGGTCAGATGTTGTGCTGATCGAACGCAAGGAGCTAACAAGCGGCTCTACCTGGCATGCGGCCGGTTTGTTGCCCTTGTTTAATATGTCCTATTCGGTTGGGCAGATCCATAAATATTCGGTCAATCTGTATCGCAGCCTGCAAGAGGAAACAGGGCTAAACCCGGGTCTCTCGCAAGTATCCAATATTCGTCTGGCCACCCATCAGGACAGGATGGATGAATATTTACAATATGCCGGTGTCGCCGAAACCATCGGGGTGGAGGTAGAAAAATTAACCCCGGATGAAGTGATCGATATTTGGCCATTGGCGGTCAAGGACGGGCTTATCGGGGCTATTCGCCATCCCGATGATGGCTATATCCAGCCAGCAGATTTAACCCAGGCGCTGGCCAAGGGTGCGCGCGACAGAGGCGCTGAAATTTACCGCAATACAGCTGTAACGGCTATTTCCCGCACCACTTCCGGGGAATGGCAGGTGACAACCGATAAGGGCGAGATCACGTGCGAGCATGTGGTATCGGCTACTGGCAATTTTGCCCGCCGCACCGGGACGATGGTGGGGCTGGATATCCCGGTTATTCCGGTCGAACATCAATATATCGTAACCGAGCCGCATCCCGCTATTCGCGAACGTCAGGCCAAAGGCTTGCCGGAAATGGGTGTTTTGCGCGAAAGTGACGGCTCATGGTATATGCGCGAGGAAAATGGCGGCCTGATTTTGGGGCCGTATGAAAAAGGCGCACCGGTCTGTTATTTTGATGGCCCGGATGAAGATAGCGAATATGAGCTGTTTCAGGAAGATCTGGAACGGCTGATGCCCCATATTGAATCAGCCATTGCCCGGGTGCCGGCCTTTGCCGAAGTTGGCGTGAAAAAAGTCTATAACGGGGCGATTGCCTATACCCCGGATGGCAGCCCGATTGTTGGCCCTGCATGGGATTTGCCGAATTTCTGGCTGAATGAAGGGCATAGTTTTGGCATTACGGCCGCCGGCGGGGCAGGCTGGCAATTGGCAGAATGGATTGTCGAGGGCGAGCCCACCATTGATATGAACGGGGTCGATCCGCGCCGTTTTGGTGAGTATGCCACCAAGAGTTTTCTGAAAGAAAAAAATGAAGAGGCCTATGCCAATGTCTTTACCGTCCATTATCCGGATGAGGAAAGAGAGGCAGCGCGCCCGTTGCGTACCACGCCATGTTATGACCGGCTAAAGGCTATGGGGGCGGTCTTTGGCCAGAAATTTGGCTGGGAGCGGGCAAACTGGTTCGCTCCGGAAGGGGTGGCAGCTGAGGATCACTGGTCGTTCCGCCGGTCAGGCTGGTTTGAATATGTCGGGGCAGAAGTCGCCAATGTAACCACAAATTGCGGCTTGCTGGATATGTCTGCCTTTGCCAAATGCCGTATCGAAGGGCCGGGCGCAGAAGCCTTTTTAGAAAATCTGATCGCCAATAAATTGCCGAAAAAGGTCGGCCGGGTGATATTGGCACACGCGCTGGCACCGCGCGGCGGGGTACATTCCGAATTTACCATCATGCGCGAGGCAGAAGACAGCTTTTATATTGTATCAGCAGGTGCAGCCCAGCGCCTGGATCATGACTGGCTGAAAAAACACCTGCCGGATGATCGCTCTGTTAGCTATACCAACCTGACCAATTCGATGGGGGTTTTGGTACTGGCAGGGCCAAAATCGCGCGACCTGTTGCAAAAGCTGACCTTGAGCGATTTGTCCAATGCCGCTTTCCCATGGCTAACTGGCCAGCAAATAGATGTCCATCTGGCACCGTCATTGGCGATGCGGGTGAATTTTGTGGGCGAGCTGGGCTGGGAGCTGCATCACCCTATCGAATATCAAAATCATATTTTTGATGCCCTGTTCGCCGCCGGTGCAGAATTTGGCCTGAAACCATTTGGTATTCGCGCGATGGATGCAATGCGTCTGGAAAAATCCTATCGCATGGTCGGCACAGAGATGAGCATTGAATATGCTGCTTTTGAATCCGGCTTGCATCGTTTTGTGCAGATGCAAAAAGAAGCCTTTATCGGGCGCGACGGGCTGGCCGAATGGCAGGAAAAAGGCTTTACCAACAGCTTTGTTACGCTAGAGGTAAGGGGGGTAGAAGATGCCGATGCCCTTGGCGGCAATCCGCTTTATAAAGATGGCAAGCTGGTTGGCCGTGCCACCTCTGGCGGTTATGGTTTCCGGGTGCAAAAATCATTGGCACTGGCAATGGTATCGCCTGAGCTGGCAGAAGCCGGAACGGTTCTGGAAATCGATATTTTAGGGCGCCGCTTTGATGCGGTGGTCATTGAAGAAAGCCCGTTTGACCCGGCAAATGAAAAATTGCGGGCATAAGGTGGGAAAATCGCCCTGCTTCCCCAGCTAGGCTGATCTGGATAAATAGGACAAAAAAAGATGGATGATATTACCTCTCAAAAACGGTCACGGCGCGGCGGCGGCAGGGATGCACGGCGCAGTGCACGACAAAGCAGTTCAACCTCTTTTGCGCCCTATCTGGTGCGTAAAATTCCGCCTGTGGATATGCTGAGTGATGAAGCCTGCGAGATAATCGAGCATAATGCAGAGACCGTTCTGGAAGAAATCGGGATCGAATTTCGCGATGATCCGGAAGCGCTGGCTATCCTGAAAGACAAGGGGTGTGATGTAGATGGCGAGCGGGTACATTTTCCGCGCGGCCTGGCAAGAGAGCTTTGTAAAACCGCCCCGTCCGAATTTACCCAATATGCCCGTAATCCGGAAAGATCAGTGGTGATCGGCGGCAATAATACTGTCTTTGCCCCTGTTTATGGCCCGCCTTTTGTGCGCGATCTGGAAGGCGAGCGCCGCTATGCCAGAATTGAGGATTTTAACAATTTTGTAAAGCTGGTCTATATGCTGCCCGGTTTGCATCATTCAGGCGGTACGGTGTGCGAGCCGGTAGACCTGCCGGTTACCAAGCGGCATCTGGAAATGCTCTATGCCCATTTGCGTTATTCGGACAAGCCCTATATGGGCTCGGTTACCGCCCCGGACAGGGCAGCAGATTGTGTCGCCTTGTCAAAGATTATGTTTGGCGATGCGTTTGTGGATCAGAATTGTGTGATGGTCTCGCTGATTAACGCCAATTCGCCGATGACATGGGATGATACGATGCTGGGCGCCTTGAAAGTCTATGCACGGGCAGGTCAGGGATGTGTCATATCGCCCTTTATTCTGTCCGGGGCCATGTCGCCTGTTTCGGTGGCAGGTACATTAACCCAAATTCTGGCAGAAGCGATGAGCGGTATTGCCTTTACCCAGGCGGTAAATCCCGGTGCGCCAGTGATTTTTGGCAGCTTTGCCAGCTCTATTTCGATGCAGACAGGCGCCCCTACCTTTGGCACGCCGGAACCGGCAAAAGTGCTTTATGGCGCGGCAAAGCTGGCACGGCGGCTGAATGTCCCGTTCCGTTCTGGCGGGTCTTTTACCGCATCCAAAACAGCCGATGCCCAGGCGGCCTATGAAAGCGCACATACCCTGTTGCCAACTGTTCTGGGCGGGGTGAATTTTGCCCTGCATGCGGCCGGCTGGATGGAAGGCGGGCTGGTCGCGGACTATGCCAAATTATTGCTGGATGCCGATCAGCTCACCATGATGGAAAGCATGGCGGCGGGCATTGATATATCTGAAAATGGTCTGGCACTGGATGCGCTTCGTGAAACCGGGCCTGGCCAGCATTTTCTGGGTAGCAGCCATACACAGGCTAATTTCGAAACCGCTTTCTGGCGGTCTTCTCTGGCCGATAACACCACCTTTGAGCAATGGGAAAGTGAAGGGCGTATTGAGAGCGAGCAACGCGCGCGTAATCGGGCTATCCAGATGCTGAATGAGTATCAGCCGCCCGAGATTGACCCGGCAATTGATGCTGGTTTACGCGATTATATTGCCACCCGAATGGCGGCTCTGCCAGATAGCGATTATTAATTACCTATGCGGCGCAGGGCTGGTATCCAGACGATAGCCATATTCGATGGCGGCATCTTTTAGCCAGCTGGTAACATAGTCTGAAAAGCTGGTGCGGCAGAATAATAGCAAGCTATCCTCGGCATCACGTGCCAGGGTGACGCTTGCGTGCGAAAGCAGGGATTGTGCGCAATGGCCTTTGGCAAAAATAGCGGGGTGCAAATCCAGCCCGCATCCTTTGGCCAGCACATCCAGCCGCCTTGCCCCGCCCAGCCGCAAAATACGTATCGCATCTGTTATGATGGTCGCCGCATAATGGGTATTTTTTAGCGTTGCGCCCAGCTTTAACATAAACTCTGCTTGCCGGGCCTCGTCTATCATCAGCAAGGTTTCATCCGGGCCCAGCCACATCGCACGGCTTGCACCTATGATGCTTAATCTGTTGGGCTGTGTGGGCAGGGCTGTTCCGAACAGGGTGTCCAGACTAGCCTTGATCTTGTCCGAAGCCCGCAGATTAATCAGGGTCTTACCGCTAATGGCCGCAAGGGTCAGGCCAGGCGCACCACCTTCCGGGTTAGGCATAATATCGGGCAGGGCGGTGATTTGCGGCATCTGGGCGTGCGGGTTAGTGCTGGCCATTGAGACGCTCTCCTTTGGGATCATAAAAATTGGTATCGGTGATGGTCGCTTCAATAGGCGGCTTGCCATCCAGCATCGGGAAATAGACTGTCTCGCCTTTACGGGCATGGCCGCCACGCAACAGCGCCATCGCAATAGAATGACCAAGATTGGGGCTGAAATAAGAAGAGGTTACGTGCCCCAGCATATCTACCGGCGGCGGCTGGTTCGGGTCCAGTACGGCATGCGCCCCTTCGGGGATAATCTGTTTTGGATCTTTGGTGCGTAATCCAACCAGCTGTTTGCGATCGCCCAGCCCCATAGATTGCCGGGCAAGGGCCCGCTTGCCAATAAAATCCGGCTTTTTGTCAGACACAATCCAGCCCATCCCCAGATCATAAGGGGTAACCGTGCCATCTGTTTCCTGACCAACAATGATAAAGCCTTTTTCTGCCCGCAGCACATGCATGGCTTCTGTGCCATAAGGGGTAATGCCAAAATTTTTCCCCGCCCGCATCAAACTTGTCCAGAGTGCCATGCCATATCGGGCAGGCACATTAATTTCATAAGACAGCTCGCCGGTAAAAGAGATACGGTAAATTCGGGCAGGCAAGCCGGAAACATGCCCCTCACGCATGGACATAAAGCTGAAATTGTCATCGCCAAGGTCAATATCTGTTCCGGCAGCTTTCAGGATTTCTCTGGCCGCAGGGCCGGACAGGGTGGCCACCGCCCATTGTTCGGTGACAGAGGTGAGATAGACCTGTAAATCCGGCCATTCTGTTTGCAACCATTCTTCCAGCCAGTCCAGAACACCTGCTGCCCCGCCGGTTGTGGTGGTCATATGGAAATGATCCTCTGCCAGACGGGTTGTAACCCCGTCATCCATGACCATCCCGTCTTCTTTGCACATCAATCCATAGCGGCATTTGCCAACCCCCAGCTTTAGCCAGCTATTAGTATAGATACGGTTTAAAAATTCCGCCGCATCGCGCCCTCTGATATCAATTTTGCCCAGAGTAGAAGCATCCAGCAGGCCGGCATATTGACGCGCGGCTTCTACCTCGCGAATGACGGCCTTTTGCATGTTCTCGCCGTCTTTTGGATAATACCAGGCACGCATCCATTGGCCGACATGTTCAAACTTTGCCCCTGCCGCACGGTGCCATTTATCCATTGGGGTGGTACGCACAGGGTCAAATAATCCGCCAATATCGCGCCCGGCTATCATGCCGATAGAAGTCGGTGTATAGGGCATACGAAAGGTGGTTGTGCCAACAGACGGGATATCGCTTGCGCGTTCCCTTGCCAGTATGGCCAGCGCATTAATGTTCGATGTTTTGCCCTGATCGGTCGCCATGCCGGTAGTGGTATAGCGTTTGACATGCTCGACAGAATGATAGCCCTCGCGCACTGCCAGCTGGATATCATTAGCTGTCACATCATTTTGAAAATCGACAAATGCCTTGCCGCCTTGCCCGGCTGGCTGGCCGGTTGGTATCTGCCAGATGGGCATCGGCGTCCATTTGATTTTTGTTGCGGTGATTTCGGGCAGGGTTATTTCTGCTGCCTCTCCTGAATTCGCCTTAATAGCTTTCCGGGCAGCGGCTATGGCTTCTTTTGCCCCGATAGCGGCATCAAAACTGCCATTACATGATCCAACAGACTGTTCCGCCTCATGGGTAGTGGACGGCCGAAAGCAATGGCTGCGCTCATCCCATTTTAATTTGCCTCTGGCTTGCGAATGTAAATGCACCACCGGGTTCATACCGCCGGACATCATCACCAGATCGCAATCAAAATGTTCCGGCTCGCCCGTCAGCGCATCTCCTGCCTCGCTCAATGGGGCGATTTCAACCCGGGCAACATGCAAGCGTCCATGTGCAGCGATAATGCCTGAACCAATGCGTGTCAGTATGCCCAGATCTGTTGCCTGTTTTATCAGGGCAGGCGAGGGGTTCTGGCGTGTATCAACAATCACCTTTATCCGGCAGCCGGCACGATGCAGGGCAAAGGCGTTATGCCAGGCAGCATCATTATTGGTCATTAAAATCCCGCGCGTACCCACCAGCACGCCATATTGGCACAGATAGGTCTGGGCAGCAGAAGCCAGCATCACCCCGGGCAGGTCATTGCCAGCAAAGACAAGCGGGCGTTCAATTGCCCCGGTTGCCAATATTACCTGACGGGCGCGCACTTTCCATAAACGTTGACGCGGCAGATGTGCCGGTTTTTCGGCAAGATGGTCGCTTACCCGCTCGGCCAGGGTCAGAAAATTGTGATCGCCATAGCCAAAACAGGTGGTGCGCGATAGCAAGGTCACATTCTCCATCTCTTGCAGCCGAGAGACAGCCTGTTCTGCCCATGCCTGGCCGCTCATGCCATCTATGATTATATCCTCGCAGGCGCGTAGCCAGCCGCCCCATTGGGGCTGGTCTTCGGCTATCAGCACGCGCTGGCCACTTTTCGCCGCTTGCAAGCCAGCCATCAGGCCGGACAGCCCGCCGCCGATAATCACAATGTCAAAATGGGCATGGCGCTTTTCATATCTATCCGGGTCTTTATGGTCATCCCCTGCTTTGCCCAGCCCGGCCGCATGGCGAATAATATGTTCATACATCATCCAGAAGCTGGCAGGCCACATAAAGGTTTTATAATAAAATCCCGCCGGGAAAAAGCGCGACAGAACCGAATTAATCTCGCCCACATCCAGCTTGAGGGAGGGAAAACGATTTTGGGATACGGCTACCAGCCCGTCATAAAGCTCGACTTGCGTGGCTTTCAGATTGGGTTCGATACGGCCATCTGTGCCGACCCCGACCAGGGCGTTTGGCTCTTCTGCCCCGGCACCCATAATACCGCGCGGGCGATGATATTTAAATGACCGTCCGGTAAGATGCACATTATTGGCCAGCAAGGCAGAGGCCAGCGTATCGCCCTTGCATCCCTGATATTTGCGACCATCAAAGGTAAAGCTGATAGGGGTCTGGCTATCAATTGAGGCGCTGCTGCGCGCGGCTATAGTCATATTTTTTTGATTATTTTTCGCCATCACCCTTGCTTACCTTTTTGCACTGGATGTTTTATTGGTTTTTTGCGATGCCGGTTGGGCGGCTATTTCTGCCTGGCTGTCACGGCGCCAGTTTGCATTATAGGCAGCGCGCCCGGCCTTGCTGACAGGTTTTGCCCCCATCGGATATATTTCCAATATATGATGGGTCAGCGTATCGCGTGCGACATTGAACCAGCGACGGCACCCAGCTGCATGACGCCAGCGTTCCAGAAATACGCCCCTGGGATTGTCCCGATAGAATAAATAATCGGCAAATTCCTTATCGCTCAAGCTGTTTTCGCTTAATGGGCGGGCGATATGTGCCTCGCCGCCACAGGAAAATTCTTCTTCATCTCTTGGCCCGCAATAGGGGCATTTGATTTCCAGCATCTTACTAAAGCTCTCAAAAAAAAATCGATGTCTTGTCTGCGGTTAATGGGCCACACCGGCCGCGCCATGCTCGTCTATCAGCAAGCCTGTTTCAAAGCGGTTCAGCGCATAGGGCGCGGCAATCTCATTTGGCCGGTCATTGGCGATGAGGTCAGCAAATACATGGCCAGAGCCAGGGGTGGCCTTGAACCCGCCTGTTCCCCAGCCACAATTAAAATACAGCCCCTCAATATCGGTGCGCGAGAGGATGGGCGATGCATCCGGGCAGGTATCCACAATCCCGCCCCAATGGCGCAACATCCGCAAGCGCGATAATACCGGGAACAGCTCTACTGCGGCGGCCAGCATATGTTCTGGCACAGGAAAAGAGCCGCGCTGGGCATAGGAATTATATTTATCCACCCCTGCGCCCAATACCATCTCGCCCTTATCGGACTGGCTGATATACATATGTACCGCATTGGACATAATCACCGTATCCAAAATCGGCTTGATAGGCTCGGATACCAGCGCTTGTAGAGGACGGCTGGCAATCGGCAGGCGAATCCCCGCCATATCGGCCAGAACCGAAGAATGGCCAGCGACCACACAGCCTACTTTGCGGGTTTTAATCAGCCCTTTGGTGGTTTCAATGCCTGTTATCTTGCGTCCTTGCCGGCGCAGGCCCACTACCTCGCAATTTTGAATGATATCCACGCCCATATCATCTGCGGCCCGGGCATAGCCCCATGCCACCGCATCATGACGGGCAGTTCCGCCCCGCTTTTGCAAAAAGCCGCCCATCACCGGATAGCGGATGGCGGGATCCATATTCATAATCGGGACGAATTTTTTAATCTCCTCCGGGCTGAGGATGTCTGAATCAATGCCGTTCAGGCGGATAGCATGAACCCGGCGTGACATTTCTTTCAGCTCGTGTTCGGAATGGGCGATGGTCAGAACACCGCGCTGGCTGAACATGATATTGAAGTTTAAATCCTGTGCCAGCCCTTCCCATAATTTCATCGCATGTTCATAAATGGCGGCTGATTCATCCCATAAATAGTTGGAACGAATAATGGTGGTGTTGCGGCCAGTATTGCCGCCGCCCAGCCAGCCTTTTTCAATGACCGCAATATTGGTCATATTATGTACCGAGGCCAGGTAATAGGCGGTGGCCAGCCCATGTCCGCCGCCGCCAATAATCACCGCATCATATTCTGGTTTTGGCTCTGCATGGCGCCATGCCTGTTGCCAGCCCTGATGATAGTCGCCTGCCTGTCTGGCCAGCGAGAATATCGAATAGTGTTTTTTTCTGTCGCGAAGCCCGCGCACGCCTCTATCGATATCTGTGGATGCCATCTTCTTCTCTTTAACTTTGCTTATTTTTTTTATCATGTCTGGCGGCAGACTGATTTTTTATCTGCACCAATTTAACGGTTTTTCTGTCTACATCCAATATACCATCTGCTCAAAGGGTGAAAAAACCTGTCTTGCTTTCGACTTCACTTGGTGTTTGGTCGACATCTGTGCATTCCTGCCCTATCTTAAGAGGGGGACATTTTTAAAATATCCGGCTTGCATAAAAAGGAATGAAGATGGCTATCATTAATCGCATCGCTGATTTTCATGAAGAAATGACGGTCTGGCGGCAGACATTGCATGCCCATCCCGAATTGGGATATGAAGAGGTCTGGACATCTGATTTTATCGCCGAAAAATTGGCCAGCTTTGGTATTGAAGTGCATCGCGGCCTTGCCAAAACAGGGGTGGTTGGCGTTCTAAAGGGCAACAGCGATAGCGGGCGGAAAATTGCCTTGCGCGCGGATATGGATGCCCTGCCAATGCCAGAGGCAAACAGCTTTGCGCATAAATCCACCCATGCGGGGCGAATGCATGCTTGCGGACATGACGGGCATATGGCGATGCTGCTTGGGGCGGCACGCTATCTGGCAGAAACACGCCAATTTGACGGGACAGTCTATTTTTATTTCCAGCCTGCCGAAGAAGGCGGGGCAGGCGCAAAGACCATGATGGATGAAGGATTGTTTGAAAAATTTAACGCAGATAGCGTTTGGGGGATGCATAATTGGCCAGGTCTGGAAGCCGGGCATATTGCCATATCACATGGCGCCTGTATGGCGAGCGCCGATCATTTCCATATTGCCATACGCGGTTGTGGCAGCCATGCCGCCATGCCGCATCAGGCAACCGACCCGGTTCTGGCCTCTGCAGCGATTATCCAGTCCTTGCAATCGATTGTCGCGCGCCAGGCCAATCCGGTTGATAGTGCGGTTGTATCGGTAACAATGGTACATGGCGGCAGTGCCTTTAATGTTATCCCGGACGAGGTGGAACTTGGCGGCACATCGCGGGCTATCCTGCCTGAAACACGGCAAAAGATAGAACAGAATATCCGCAAAATCGTTACCTCTCTTGCAACCGCCCATGGTTGCGAGGCAGAAATAGATTGGCGGGCGGGCTATCCGCCTACTATTAATCATAGTGCCGAAGCAGAACGCGCTGCAGAAATTGCGGCCGGGGTTGTGGGGGCAGAAAAACTGCATATGGATTTACCCCCTTCGATGGCAGCAGAAGATTTCGCCTTTATGCTGGAGGCCAAAAAAGGGGCCTATATCTGGCTGGGGGCCGGGCCTGCCAGGGAAGGGAAGATGCTGCATAATACTGGCTATGATTTTAATGATATGATATTGCCTGTTGGTACCAGCTATTGGGTAAAGCTGGTGGAAAGCGAGCTGGCAAGCCGATGACAGAGACCCCTCCAACAGACAATAAACAGCGTCGCAAGCTGAATATTCTGGCTATTTTTATTGCCGCGATAGCCCTTATCGGGGCATGTCTTGGCAGTGTCTATGTCTGGGAAAAAATGGGACAGGTGGCGCTGGGATTTCATGGCTGGCTGGCTCTGATAGCCGGGGCAGTTGGAACGATTATTTTGGGATGCGGGCTGATGGCGCTCAGCTTTTATTCCAGCCGTTCCGGACATGATGAAGATGCCTGGACAGACCCGGAAAAACACCGCGATCTGTTTAAGTAAAACTGCATTTTCAAATTTTTGTTCTGATTCACCGCTTGACTCATTTAGGGGTATTTTTATATCCTTTAAAAAGAACAAAACAAGAACAAATAAAATGGAGGCAGGCATATCTGAAACAGGTTCAGATGTGGCAATAAACAGGCAATGGCACAAATGGGTGAATATATTTCGGCTCAGAGGCAGAACGATAGCTATCTGGACAAGATAGCTGAAACGCCCTGTTCCATGCCTTTGTCGGCGGTGGAAAAATCAGATAAATTTGCCTGTTTGAAACAGAAAATCGCGACCGAACAGGGGAGCAGGACAGGCTATCTTGCCACAAATATTCCCTGTTTTGATCAGGCATTATCGGGCGGTCTGGCCTATCAGCATGTGCATTTAATCGCTACCGCCTATGGTGATGCGGCCGCAACAGGATTTATTCTGGCCTTGTTGCGCGCGCAAATACAACAACGCCCCAACGCCCCGATTATTTGGTGCAGCCCGCGCTTTAGCAGCCAATATGGGCATATATGTGCCGAGGGGATGCTGGTGATGGGGATAAATCCCGGCCAGATTATTTTTATACATGACCCCCATCCTGCCCGCCTGTTATCGGCCTTTGAAGAGGCATTGCAAACCACCGGTATTGCCGGGGTAGTGGCTGAATATGGCTTGCTGGCAGAAAAATCTGATCAGTGGTTGCGCTGGGCACAACGTTTGAGGCGGGCAGCACGTGCAGGCGATAATCTGGGGTTTTTGCTTGGCCCGCCTGCCTCATCTACAGGGTTTGAAACCAGCTGGTCTGTGGCTTCTTTATCTGCACAAACAGCCCATCTGCAAGGCCAAAAAGATTATTCAAAAGACTGGCAGCACGATTGGCGGCCACGCTGGTCGGCGCGCCTGACCAAAAGCCGTAAAGGCTATCTGGCAGAAGCTGATATTTATTATTGCCCGATATCGGGTCAGTTATCCCTGCTGAACGATGTTGCCGCAGAACCGGCCGGCCAGGCCTCTTTTGCCTTGCCTGCTACAGCTTCGGGCGCCGATTTTAACGCCGATTTTAAAGATGACGCGCAGCCAGCACCCTATCTGTCTGCTGATTTATCGTCTTACGCAAGCTGAGGCAGGCAGATGACAGCAGAATCTCTTGTCTATCATGGCCGGGATGCCTCTACTGGACGGCGCAAATCTGCGCGGGAGTATCTGTATCTGTATCTGCCGGATTTGCCCTTGCGTCAGGCCTGTATCGAAAAAGGCTGGCAGATGGAAGGGGCTATTGGCCTGTATGCCCGTCACCAGCATACAGACAGGCTTGTCTATCTCTCGTTACTGGCCGGTAAGGCGGGGCTTTCTGCTGGTATGGGGGTGGCCGATGCCAAAGCCCGTCTGCCCGATATTCGCCTGGCCGAGGTCAGGCCGGAACAGGATCGTCTCTGTCTTGAAAAGCTGGCCAGATGGGCCTGGCGCTATAGCCCCCGCACCGGCATAGATGAAACCGGTTGTGGCATTTGGCTGGATATGACCGGAACAAGCCATCTATATGGCGGTATAAAACAGGTTATTGCAGATATTTACAGACGCCTATCCTGTCTGAATATATCTGTTTATTGTGCGGCTGCCCCTTATTATTCGGCGGCACGGGCGCTGGCCTATTATCACCCCTCGGCCAGAAAGGGTGTTGTTGTGCTTTCCTCACGCCGCGCCCTGATGCAGATATTATCAGAATTTCCTTTATCGGTATTATCGCTGGAAGAGGGGGTGGTTCAGGCACTCTCGCAAGCAGGTTTGCGCCGTATTGGCCATTTACAGCCCTTATCCTATGCCCAGCTGGCTATCCGATTTGGCCCCGAACTGGTTCAAAAATGGGCAATGTTATCCGGCAACCGCGATGATACGCCAACCGCGACAGGATCTGTCCCGGCCTTATGGGTCAGCCATGGCTGGCCAGAACCGCTGGCCGGACTGGAAAGCTGGCAGGCGATGATAGATCAGATGATAAAAGAGATAGCTGATATGCTACTGAAAGCCGAAATGGCCGCCAGCTGTTTCGAGCTGGGCTGGCAAACCAGTGATGGCACAATCGGCCGGCTATATTTCAATTTGTCCCGGCCAGGGCGAAGCGGTGATATTCTGAGCCGCCTGATGGCCGGGGCGGCTGAACATATAGAGGCAGAATTTGGCCTTGATTATAGCTGGCTACAGGCACATAAGCTGGCCGCAGAATTGCCGGAAACAGGCTGGCTGGGAACAGATACAACCAGTCTGCAAAGCCAGCAAATCGATCATGTTCTGGATATTCTGGCGGCCAGGCTGGGGGCAGATAAGGTACGGCGCGTTACCCATCATTCTTGCTGGCAGATTAATGACAGTATGGTCTATCAGCCGCTGGCCGATACCCATGCAGATAAAAGCTGGGATATGCCTGTACCTGCCCATTTAACCGCGCCGCGACCGCTTAGATTGTTTGAACCTGCCGAGCCTGTATATGTGGTCGCACTGCTGCCTGATCACCCCCCTGCCATGCTGAGATGGCGCAGAAAAAACTGGCAGATTATTCGGGCAACAGGCCCTGAACGCATAGGGCCGCGCTGGTGGGATGCCGATCAAAAAGGGATAAAAACCCGTGATTATTACCGCGTGGAAACAGGGGATGGCCGGCGGCTATGGGTTTACCGTGAAGGCTTGCCAGAGCGCGGTGAAACAGCCGAATGGTTTGTGCATGGATGTTTTGCATGACCGATATATCCACAGAATATCTGCCACAAAGCGTGCTGGGCTGTCAGACCAATTTCAGCTTTTTGCGCGGGGCATCTCACCCCGAAGAGATTATGCAAACAGCCTCTATGCTGGGCTGGCAGGCCATTGGCATAGCTGATTTGTTCGGGGTTGGCGGGCTGGTACGGGCCTGGTCAGCCAGCAAGGATATTGCCCGGGAAAATAATATCCGGGAAAATAATGGCCGGGAAAATAATATCCGGGAAAATAATATCCGGGAAAATAATATTCGGGAAAATATAAAAAATACAACAGACAGGATAATTACCCCCCGCCTGATTTCCGGGGCGCGGATATGTCTGGCCGATGGCGGCGATATCCTGTGTTTTGTGCGTAGCCTGGACGGGTATGAATCGCTCTGCCAATGGCTGAGTGCGGCGATGATGCGCTCTGGCCATCAGCAACGTGAATGCCCGGATTTATATATCAGCGATTTAGCCCGTCTTTCTGGCGAGGCCTGTCTTGTTGCCCTGCCGCCTGCCGCGATGGATAACACCTGGCGCGAACAGGTGCGCAGCATGGCACAGATAGCCAAAGGGCAGGTATATATTGGCGGATATTTACGGCGCGATGGTTGTGATGAGCAAAGATTATATCAGCTAAAACAGCAGGCAGATACAGATGGGCTGGAACTGGTTGCACTTGGCGATGTGTTATATCATCACCCCTCGCGCCGCCCATTGGCAGATGTGCTGCATTGTATTCGGGAAAAAACAAATCTGGCACAGGCCGGGCGCACTCTTTCGGCCAATGCCGAGCGTCATTTGCTCAGCCCCCGCGAAATGGCAAGGCGATGGGCGGGATATGAAGATGCCTTGCGGGCTACAGATGCGCTGGCCAATCGCTGTCATTTTACGCTGGAAGATATCTGTTATGCCTATCCCGAACATGATAATAGCAAGGCTGCATATCGCCTGTCTGCCCCGAAAAAACAGGGACGCAGCGCCTTTGAAGAACTGGCCTATCAAACAGAAAAAGGCAGCCATAAACGCTATCCAGATGGCGTGCCGGAAAAGGTGCAAGCCTATCTGAAACGTGAATTGGCTTTGGTGAAAAAGCTGAATTATGCGCCTTTTTTCCTAACGGTATTTGATATTGTCAGCTTTGCCAGAAGCCGCAATATCTTATGTCAGGGCAGAGGCTCGGCGGCGAATTCAGCGATTTGTTATTGTTTATATATTACCGCGGTTGACCCGAACCGATCCGAGCCGTTATTCGAGCGTTTTATCAGCGAGGCACGCGATGAGCCGCCCGATATTGATGTTGATTTTGAACATAACCGGCGCGAGGAGGTCATCCAGTATATTTATCATCGCTATGGCCGGCATCGTGCCGGGCTGGTCTCGGCGGTTATTACCTATCGCTGGCGCAGTGCGTTGGTGGAAACAGCCAAAGCCTTTGGCCTTAGCCGCGATGTGCAACGCGCCCTTTCCGGCCAGGTTTGGCGCGGCAATGAAAAGGGTATTGATTATAAATCCCTGCAAGCTGCCGGGGTGGATAAACAGGACCCTGCCTTAAAACAGCTACTGATACTTACCCGCCAGCTTTACGGGTTTCCGCGCCACCTGTCGCAACATTCGGGGGGGTTTGTTATTGTGCGCGACAGGCTGGATAAAATCTGTGTTATTCGCCCGGCCGCAATGGCAGGGCGCAGTATCATTGAATGGGACAAGGATGATATTGATGCGCTGGGGCTGTTGAAAATCGATGTATTGGCATTGGGGATGCTTAGCTGTCTGGCAGGGGCGTTTCATTTAATGCAGCGCCATTATCATCGCCCGCTTGGTCTGGCCAGCATCCCGCCAGAAGATAAACAAACCTATGATATGTTATGTCGCGGGGAATCAGTGGGGGTGTTTCAGGTGGAATCCCGCGCCCAGATGGCAATGTTGCCGCGCCTGCAACCCCGCTCTTTTCATGATTTGGTCGTACAGGTTGCGATTGTCCGGCCAGGCCCTATTCAGGGGGATATGGTGCATCCCTATTTGCGGCGGCGTGCCGGGCTGGAACATGTCACCTATCCATCAGAAGAGTTGCGGGCGGTACTGGAACGCACCCTTGGCGTCCCGCTGTTTCAGGAACAGGCGATGAAAATTGCCATTGTCGGGGCTGGCTTTAGCGGGGCAGAGGCGGACAGGTTGCGCCGGGCAATGGCCACTTTCCGCAAAAATGGGGATATTCATAAATTCCATGACAAGATGATAAATGGCATGGTCGCACGCGGATATGATGCTGATTTTGCCACAGCCTGTTTTCGCCAGATAGAAGGATTTGGCACTTATGGATTTCCTGAATCACACGCCGCCAGCTTTGCCTTGCTGGTCTATGCCTCTGCCTGGCTGAAATGTCATTATCCCGAGATATTTAGCTGTGCGTTATTAAATGCCCAGCCCATGGGGTTTTATCGCCCGGCCCAGCTGGTCGCCGATGCGAAAAAAAGCGGGGTTGAAGTCCGCCCCCTTGATATCAATGCCTCTGACTGGGATAGCACGCTAGAGCCAACAGCCCATGGCCGCCATGCCTTGCGTCTGGGCTTGCGCCTGGTCAAAGGGTTGCGCCAGGGTGATGCAGCGCGGATTGTGGCCTGCCGGGCAGAGGGGTATGACAGCCTGTTATCTGTCATAGGGCGTGCGGATGTACCGGTAAAATCCCTGGAAGTCATCGCTGCGGCTGACGGGTTGCAATCTTTGGGGCTGGATAGCCGCCAAGCCTATTGGCATATCCGTAAAATGGGGCGTATGAAACAGGGCGATCTGCCGCTTTTTGCCTTTGCCCGGACAGAAGATAAAGCAGGGGAGAGAGCCGCCTTGCAGCAAATCAAACCCGCCCCCTTGCCGATATTGGAGATAGGCGAGGCGGTGGCACAGGATTACGCCCTGACCGGCCTGTCATTAAAAGCCCATCCACTGGAATTGCTGGCCAGCTATTTTACGCGCGATAGATGGCAGAGCTGTTCGGCTATCGGTGCGGCAAAAAATGGCCAGCGCTTGCGCCTGATAGGGCTGGTAACCTCGCGCCAGCGCCCGGGTACAGCAAAAGGTACAATGTTCCTCACCATCGAAGATGGCGAATTATCGGTGAATGTGATTGTCTGGCCACATATTGCCGAACGCGACCGGACAGTATTGCTGGGCGCGCATTTGCTGGGCGTATATGGCAAGGTACAAAAAGAAGGGATTGTCACCCATTTTATTGCCGATGCGTTGCATAGCTGCGATCATTATCTGGGGCTGTTGCAAAATAAAACAGACCTATCAGGCCGGCCAGAAAAGCCAGAAAAGCCAGAAAAGCCAGATAAAGCAGATAAAGGCGGGGATACAGGCCGGGTGATGCGCCTGAAAAGCCGGGATTTCAGATAGGGATATTAGCCGGCATCTGCCAGCGCAGGGGGCAGGGCAATACACGCCGCCCCATTGCTGAGCAAGGCCGCACAGGCAGAGCGGGCTTCCTGTTCTTTTAACTGGCCAAACCGTACCCGCCACAGGGGCAGGCCACCAGACGAGACAAGCGATAATTCAGCTGGCATTAAATCCAGTACGTCATTTGCTGTGCGCCGTGCGCGAATAGCCGCCTTATGGGCAGAAACCCGCCTGGTATAGCTGCCGACCTGGATGGCCCAGCTGGCGGGCTGAGCAGCGGTAACCGGTCTGCGTCCAAAATTTGAAGAGGTGGTTGAAATAGCAGGTGAAGTCGCCGGCGCCGATGGCAGTAATTTGGGCGCTGGTTTAGCCTGTGCAACCTCTATCACCGTATCGGGGCGCGGTATGGGCGCGGTTGGCAGGCGCGCAGAGCGCACCTGAACCGGCTTGATTTTTTTAAATTGCCGGGTCAGCAAATTCACCATATGTTTATCGCGTGTCCGCCCTGTTCGGCCACCAAAAACAACCCCTATCAGCCGTACGCCGCCGCGCTGAACCGTGGCAACCAGATTAAAACCGGAAGCGTTGGTATAGCCTGTTTTAATCCCGTCTGTTCCTGAATAGCTGGTCAGCAAGCGGTTGTGATTTTGATATTTCCGGCCATTCCAGACAAAATGTGTATTGCTGAAATAATGAAAATATTGGGGGAAATCACG
>Ga0209654_1000341_pt1 | contig 47066 bp, 39 predicted proteins | sample SaaInl1SG_22_DNA_FD_184646 | JGI IMG/M metagenome (GOLD analysis project Ga0209654, IMG submission 184646) | Marine microbial communities from expanding oxygen minimum zones in the Saanich Inlet - ESP_161SG_22_DNA (SPAdes) (version 2) | ecosystem: Environmental > Aquatic > Marine > Intertidal... | reverse complement strand
TCTGTTCCTGTATTACCAGCAGCTGTCCAGGTTTCATAAGCGGAAGATCCGTTTGTGCCATTTGTGCCATCAGCACCGTCATTCCCTGCTAGACCTTGTGCGCCTGTTGCGCCTGTAGAACCTATTAAGGAGGCTAAAAATTCAGGCTCTGTTCCTGTATTACCTGCTGCTGTCCAGGATTCATAAGCTGAAGATCCATTTGTACCATTTGTGCCATCAGCACCGTCATTCCCTGCTAGACCTTGCAGTCCTTGAATACCTTGCGCACCTGTTGCGCCTGTAGAACCTGTAGCACCTATTAAGGAGGCTAAAAATTCAGACTCTGTTCCTGTATTCCCTGCTGCTGTCCAGGATTCATAAGCTGAAGATCCATTTGTGCCATTTGTGCCATCAGCACCGTCATTCCCTGCTAGACCTTGCAGTCCTTGAATACCTTGCGCACCTGTTGCGCCTGTCGCTCCTTGGGGACCTGTATTACCTTGAATACCTTGTGCACCTGTTGCACCTGTCTCTCCTTGGGGACCTGTATTACCTTGAATTCCTTGTGCACCTGTAGCACCTGTAGCACCTATTAAGGAGGCTAAAAATTCAGACTCTGTTCCTGTATTACCAGCAGCTGTCCAGGTTTCATAAGCGGAAGATCCGTTTGTGCCATCAGCACCGTCATTCCCTGCTGGACCTTGAGAACCTGTAGCACCTGTCTCTCCTTGAGGACCAACCTCTCCTTGAATACCTTGAGCACCGGCTGCACCTGCAGTACCTATTTCTCCTTGAGGGCCTACTTCACCTTGGATTCCTTGTATACCTTGTGGACCTGTTAGACCTTGTGGACCTGTTGGGCCTGTTGCACCTACTGGACCTTGAGCACCTGCTGGACCTTGATTTCCTTGAGCTCCTGCTGGGCCTACATCGCCTTGAGGACCAACTACGCCATCAATTTTTGCCCATCCTGTTCCATTGTAAAAATAAAAACCTGATACTTCATCTGTTTGATAAATCATCAATCCCGAAGCTGGTGATACAATTGCATCTCGCTGAGCTTCTGTCATCCTTGGAATTAGTATTCCTCCAGTTGTAGACTCAATCTCTAATGCAGAGGAAGTATCTGGTGTATTGGTATTGATACCTACCTGAGCGTAGCTCAATGCTGTAAACAGCATGAGGGTGATTAAAGTAATTTTTCTCATCTTATTTTTTTATGATTTTAAACGTTGAAATTTGGTTTTGTGTGTTTTGTAAATTTAGTAAATAAACACCTGTAGGTAAGTCTGTAAGATCCAGTTCTAAAGCATTTGACTCCAATATTTTCTGACCTGCTGTATTGAACATTGTCGAGTGTTGTGGAGAATTTGAAACTATAATTATTTTATCGGTTGTTGGATTTGGGTAAACCCTTACTACATCATTTAGTGTTTCTGTTTTTATAGTGAGTGTTGCTGATGAAGCACTTGCTGTAACTTGTTTAAAGCCAACAAGCTCTGTAAAATCATAGCTCAATATGTTATTCACATCATCAATAGTTGGTGCAAGGTTATTCCAAACATCATTGGCATCCAATACTTCTAGAACTAATTCTGCTTCGTCAATACCATTGAGCTCAGAGTTTAAATAACGAAAAGAAAGTATTCCTGAATAATCAGTTAGTTCATTTGATAATTCATAAACTCTTTCAATACTAGAGTTATTTCCAACAACTATTGGGGTAGTCGATCGAGCAATAGAATTAGGCCCTGTTATGGTATGAGATACACTAGGGGATAATTCTAATCCGTCTACTGAAATTGAACTGTTGGAATTAATGCTCACAAAACTGCCTGATTCAATGCTGAGCGTTTGGCTAAAACAAAAGGAGGTCGCTAGCAATAAAGCGAAATGTAATTTGTGCATGGTTAAAGGTTAAATTGGAATAGCAATATAGTTTAAAAAAATATAAAAACCGATACATAGTTGATACAAAACTATTAAAGCAATATTAATTACATTTTATTTAAAATAATTGAATGTTTAATAAAAAGACTTAATTAATCGATCAAAGAACTGAACCCTATTCTCCTCCACTTCTAAGTTTATCTATTTTTTCGCATTAAAATAAAAAAAGGTGAAGCCCTAGTGAAGCCGCTTAACTTCGTATAACGGCGTTTACTGTCGTTTAAATGAAGTGAAAGGAGTGTGACAGGTAGAAATGACAATAAAGTGTTTTAAATCCGAGTCCTATTGAGAAACAATAAATTAATTTCGAGCTAATTCTACTAAATCCTTCCCAAAATAGTTCGATTTCGCTCCCCTTGGCTCCACAGCATTATTCCCTAAAATAAAATTTATTTTTGGGAATAATTTTATTTAGCTTAACTTATATAAAGGGTGTAAAGTATTAGCCAAGAGTTCTTTTATTAATCTGTCCTATAATAATCCAAGTGTTTCCTCATCTTCCCATTCGTTCAGCATCATTTTGAAATGATCCATTTCATCTTCATCAGCTTGGTCTTTTAATTCTACTGCTTTAGCTGCAGCAGTTTTATAAATCTCTGTATCACTAAATGAGCAACGTTCACCATCGTCAAAACAGATGTAAGCGTAATCTTGGAAGGTGGAAGCTGATGCTAAGGCTTTCTCGCCAGCTTTTGTTGTTAATTCTTCATTTTCGTAATATTCTTCATTCAAATGCCCTCCGACTAAACCAACCAAGTATTGTATATCATCTATAGCGTCTATAGCCTTGGAGTAATTTTCATGGGCAAACTGTTTGCATTCCTCTTTATCTTCAAATGCTGTAAATTGCATTTGTACGCAGGATGCCACATTGATATAATCTGTACCCGTTTCAGCACGTTCAGCTAATGCCGTGACAAGTTCGCCCCAGGTTGCTGCATATTCCAAATTTGTTTTGGTTATGCCTTCTTCTTTGTAATATGCACGATAACACAAGTTGCCGAAATGCTGATTGACCCAACCCGCAATAGTCGCAAGGTCTAAATTGAAGGCTTTTCCTTTTAGTGTGTTTTCTTTGGCCATTTCAATTAAAAGTGGCTCGTAATCTAAGGCATCTAATTGATCTTTATCTAATGCTTCCTGTAATATTTCGCTGAAATTATAACCACTATCTGCTTCAGTCAATGCAGTAATGTCTTCCTCACTCAAACCAACCTTGATACCTGATTCATGAGCATTATCCAAGAGGTAGCTAAACAGTTGATATACTTCTCCTTCTTTTCCAACGGCATTATATAATTCATCCCCTGAAACATCCTTTGGTAATTCGCCTTCTAAAAGCTCTTGGAAACCTGTGTGACAACTGATTTGCCAATCTTCCGTATGTTTAGTATATCCACCCGAAATAGTAAGGACACCATCATAAGATTTAAGATTCTCAAAATCATTAAAGAGACGAACTTCACGCTCATCAAACCATCGTCTTAAATTGTCATCCTCATTGGCTTTTCCCAATATCTTCTGTTCTTTCATATCCAAAAGAATACGGAAACTCATGATATCACAATCAGGTGCATTATCCAATCGGAGCGAAACAAATCTACCCCAAGGCAGATGATAACTTGCAAACAGATTTTCTGGCATTTTCATTTTGGGAACAGACTTATCTTGAATATCCATAAATTCGGCTAATAGCTCAGCTCCTATATTGCCTAAGCCTTCCAAGCTATTGATTAAATTTTGCTTGTCCCATTTGTTATCAACCAATGGAAACGCTTTACGCTGTAATCGAAGTGCAGTCTCCTTATCTCCTAAGTAATCTTCATCTGCTAAAGCATCTCCTAGATCATTAAAATCACGGAAACCTTCTGCCATTTCTTCTGCCTTTTGGTACAACTTCATTGCCCAATCTTTATCCGCTTTTGAGATAAGATTTGCTAAAGAGCGATTATCAGCCGAATCTTCTGTTTTCGCTTCCGCTTTTTTCGCTACAACCAATAGACGTTCTGTTTCCTCTCGCTCCTTTAGTTTATCACAAACTGTTTCTATGTCTAAAAAACTTTCAGCAGCGTCTGACATTTTTTGAAGAATTTGGTCAGCCCAAGCGGTATCACCTTCTTCTAATAAATCATCATAAAGTGAAGAGGCATCCCAGGAATTTGCACAATAATCTCCTTGAATCTCCTCTGTTTCTCGCTTTTTAAATTCAGCGATTTGTTCAGCAGATAATGGGCTGACCTTATCTGAACTTATTTTTTGGCTTGTACTTCCACTTTCACTACTATTAGCTATTACAGCATAACCTAGTTTTTCTGCCAATTCTAAGAAGGACGCAATGTTTTCAGAGCCCCATTGATTAGAAACAACTACTTCAACACCATATTTGATTTTTAAAGGCATTTTTATGTTGAATCGTTTAGGGTCTTTAACTTTTGCTAATTTTTTAATAAATCCTTTACTTCCCTGAATCTCGTCTTTAAAAACTGAAGTGATTTTATCAAAAGAGGGGTTGTTTTTCTCCACATAATCTTTAACAATTTTGAAAACTAATTGTCTTTTATTCAGATTTTCTCCCAAACCTTTAACAGAATATTTAGTGTAATCTCTTGCCATTTTTATTTGTTTATTGTATGATCTCAGGTTTTTTTAATAGTGATATATTATTAATTTTTTAATAGAAACAAGTTATGGATTTAATAGCTTATATTTAGTTCATAATTGGTTCATTAATAATATTTATTTTGATTGATCTTTTAAAAAAGGAAATTGAAACCAAGTACCTAAGCTTAAGTGAAAAACTTAACTACTCCTATTTCTCAGAAGATTTTTTACTTAAATATTTTGATTAAATCCTCCATAAAATAGTTCGACTTCACTCCCTTCTGCTCCAAAAAGTATTCTAGGGCTTGTAAGAAAGGATCATTATTTTTTACATTATGATACACTTCTTTATTATTTGAAAAATAAAGTTGTTTGGGCACTCTAAGCCATGTTTAAATCGTGATTTAGATAATGCTTTCATTGTAAATGTTTTATAACCGATATGAACAATCATCAATTGATTCTGAGTTTTCAATATTTCGAATTATAATACGAATCTTATTTATTGTATTAGTTTTAATTTGTTATTTTGTTTTTTTTAGATAATAATTGAATATGCTCTTCTAAGGGTTCATCCTTAATTCTACTTATTAAGTGAAGGATTTCATCTTTAAATTTCTGTTCAATTTCGTTACTGTTTTTAAATTCATAATCCGATAAAAAACTACAAAATGATAATGATTTACTTCCGTTAAAAGATTTTTTACAGTCTTTTTCATCTAAGTGATTTTGAGAAAAAACATTTATCAAAATTTCTTTTACTGCTGCATTGTAAGTTGGATGTTGAGTTTTAGCTGGTCGCTTATTTCTTGTTTTTTCATTTATAATTAATTTAGGTTCATATAATAAATCGGCAAAATAAAATTTAAATCTACCCTCATCCTTTTCATTTTGTTCAAACTGAAAGCCGATTCTAAAATAGATAGGGTTAGTTTCCTCAAAAATATCTGGATTAGGGTTTTCTAATTTTATTACTGAGTATGCCTCAATCAAATAACCACCATTATTACCTGTTTCAGTAATAAATTCGATTTCAAACTTATATTTTTCATCAATTTCGTCATCACAAAACTTAGTGAGTGAATCTTTCAATTTTAAAAAATGAATTTGCATTCCACAGGCATCTAAAATAGTAGTCTCTACATCTTCATCTAACACCAAATTTAAGTTATGAGAAGAAAGCGTATCATTTTTAATATCAACTTTATAATCTTTTAAAGTTATAATACCCTCATGCGATGAAATAAATTCTTTTTCCAGATGAGCCTTATATTCACTAAAAATTATATTATCAGAATCGTCTGGCATACAGTTAAAAATGTCAGCATAAGATAAATTTATCCACGGGTTGGGTTTATCAAATGATTCGCACCAAGTATTACGCGAGTTGCCTGATGTGATTTCTTGTGCTGGCATTAAATAAACATAACTCCAGCTATATTTTGTGGTTTTTAACTCTATTGCAAATTTCCTTAGAACTTCTGTAATTCTGTCAGTAATTTTACATTTATCTCTTAGGTAATAATATTCAGTTTGGGATAGGTAGTTCCTTTTTAAATTACATGTTTCTTTAAATTTTACAATAGTTAAATCTTTGCTTAAGTCTAAATCTACTAATAATTTTTTCGTAATCTTTTTTTTACCCTCATTCGCTTTTACTTTATTTTCAACATGAATTAAATAATTGTTACCATCAGATTTATAATAAATCAAAATATCTATATCTGAAGTTTCCGAGAAAGCTTGCGCATCTTCAATATTTAAGTCCGGGTTTTGTGTAGTTTTTTTTATAAAACGCTCTAACATTTCCTTAGAGTTATTTAATGCCCACACAATACATTCACTATGAAATCGCTCTAGATTATGTTTTGCAACACAACTGAAAAATTCTGTTTTTTTTATCATGTATTAATGGTCTAAATTTCTTTCCATTCAACGTCATTCACATTTAATGTGAATGAAAACTTATGACATCTTTTGAGTTTATTTAATTTGATTGTTAATCCACATCTTCAAATGACAACCCATCTGTCTCAACCAACTCCATACACTGTGATAATAAATTATCCTGAGTTTCTGCAACACTCTCGTAGAATTCCATCTGTGTTTGGTCATAATCTTCATGGTCCCAATCCATATCAACTGTTGGGTCTTCCATTTCTGTTTCTTCAACCCAAAGTCTACCTTCCGAAACTTCTCCTTCATCACCCTCGTGAGTTAATGTTTTAATTACCAACGCACCTACAGGGTCGAAAGTCTCATCTTCATACTTCACCTCAATAACCACTTCGTTATCCAAAGGAAAACATAAATTATATAAATGAATAAAGAACTTTTTTGGTGGATACCATGCCGATTCGATTGAGAAAGCACCTTGATCAATTACATCATATAAGGTAGTCCACTTAGAACCTAATTTATCATACGACCATGTGTTTAAAACTCCACGGTCTTCAGTCAAATCAACGTCATCGTAAAATGCCGTCGCAAATGCAGTGATGGGTGAGTCACTCTCATTACCGTTTACTTTGTTAATTAATGAATCGATTAACTTTACCACTTTTTCGTTACCTTTTACTTCAACAAAACTTTTTAAATTGTTTGCCATTTTTTTTTATTTAATTATTATTTATTTTACTTACCATGTCTTTTTTATATTATTAATATCTGTTTGTAAATAATACATCCAACCTTTTTTGAACTCTGTATCCATAACTCTGTCGCGTTTAATTTCTAGTTCTAATTCACCCTCTTTATAGTGAAATATTTTTGAGAAATTGTAAGGGACTACATATTACAGACGTTTGACGGTCTGTTAAAACAGAATCGTCCCATTACCATTTCATTTTTACAATATTTACAATCTATAATTTTGCATTTAATACTATTTAACCCACTCTTTTATAATGGTGGTTTTCGACTTATTTCAACAATTATTTTATTGTAATTACTGAATAATCTAATTGACTAATACAGCATACTTTTCTTTTACTAAGTTTTTAACCTAAATTCTCTCTTCAATTATTTTTTTTATTTTTTTTGCATCTCCAATTGAAAAATCTCTAGCAATTATAGTTTGATTACCTGTACTATATATTATGATATCAGAATCTATTAATTTACGATCAATTTCTACCGAAGAAATTCTCGAAAAAGGAATTGATGACTCATCAGTACCTATTAGATATTTATTTCTTTTTTTATAAATAACTTGAGAATCTGTAACTACTATACTATCTGGTGAAAGAATACTTCCACCTAACAATATCTTTGATTTAAATTCATATGTTTTTAAATCATTTTGGGTTGTGGGCCGCCCTCGGACAATATTTGGTTTTTGACCGCATGAGGGGCAGAAATTTTCATTTCCAATTAAGTTATTTCCACAAGAACTACAATACATAAACTTTTTATTTATTAAAAAAGATACTCAAACTATCATTAATAAATAAAGTTCTACCATCGAATATAATGATTAATAGTTAATAATAATTGTACATATACTGTACATCGCATAATTTGTTAACAACTAAAAAATTATGGCAAAAAAATATTTAAAATAAAAAAATTAATCCAATTCTTTCAAGATTTTATAGAGTCTTGAAAAAAGTGTACCAGTAAAGATAGATTCAAAAAATTCTTCAGACATGCCCTCTGGCAATTCACCATCATTTATATAATCTAGACCAGTATGCCATCCAACATCACAAATCGTAACTCCGAATTTATCATTAATAATAATGTTAGCTATGCTTGCATAGTCATCTAAATTTTGATCCCATAATTCAGCAAAATCTGAAAAATACTTCGTAGACGGCTTTGACTCATCATAACCCCACTCTTGATCCTTATCAACCCCAATAATAACTCTTTCATTCATATACAAGGAAATCGTAAAATTATCAGTTTCATGCTCTGGACCGTTTTGAAGATTGATATGTATAAAACTTCCCCATTCTAGTTTCCAATCTGAAAGTAAATCATTTGGTAATGAAACTTTATAATTGTTTGATGTGTCTTTTTCAGGGATTTCTAACGGATCATAGCCAATTGTTGGGAGAAACTTATTAAGCATTGAGATTTCATCTATAGAATACTCTAAAGCATCAGAAAGGTTAGCTTTGCAACCATCTAAAGCTTTAGTAAAATTATTTCCCTTAGCAATTTGTTGTCCATCTGTATTAAAACATAATGCAAAATAATGATCGAAATTGTTTGCATGTTCGAAGCCAATATTCAAGCACTTTTCAAAAAGAGAATCATTTACATAATTTTCACTATCAAGTAGACTTAATAATTCTTTAATATCAGAAAAATATATTTCTGGATGATCAATTGCTTTCTGGAAATGTTTATCTGCTAAGACACGTAAATCTCCAAAATCAGTAAAAGGGGTTATTTCAAATTGAGGATTTACTTGTTTAGCTATATGCATATGGTAATCAATGGATTTTCCGGCAGATTTAGAAGAAGCTATATTGAGTAATTTACCCCATTCCTCTTTATATTCATTTATATCTCCATATCCTTCTGTTTTTTCTTCAGCTTCGGATAAAATATCTGTAATTTTATCATTACAAAATTCGATTTGCTGATCAGAGTCAAAATAATCTTCACTTAGTTCAACTCCACAAAATTCACCAAACTCGATAACTTCCCTAAGATAAGGAAGAAAATCAAGGCTAATCACTTCTTCCTTATTTAAAACTTTAGCTAAAATTTCATCTAGTTCGTATGGAGATGCCTCGCTAATTAAGTCACTAACTTCTTTGGAAACTTGGATTGATCGCGTAATATTTGAATCATCTTTTTCAGCTACCACAGGCTGCTCTGATGTAACTTTATATTTCAATTTTTTAGCTAAAACTAAAAAAACATTAATGTTTTCAGAGCCCCATTGATTAGAAACAACTACTTCAACACCATATTTGATTTTTAAAGGCATTTTTATGTTGAATCGTTTAGGGTCTTTAACTTTTGCTAATTTTTTAATAAATCCTTTACTTCCCTGAATCTCGTCTTTAAAAACTGAAGTAATTTTATCAAAAGAGGGGTTGTTTTTGTCCACATAATCTTTAACAATTTTGAGAACTAATTGTCTTTTATTCAGATTTTCTCCCAAACCTTTAACAGAATATTTAGTGTAATCTCTTGCCATTTTTATTTGTTTATTTAAGTTTATTGTATAATCTCAGGTTTTTTTTAATAGTGATATATTATTAATTTTTTAATAGAAGCAAGTTATGGATTTAATAGCTTATATTTAGTTCATAATTGGTTCATTAATAATATTTATTTTGATTGATATTTTAAAAAAGGAAATTGAAAAAAAAATTGGAAAAAAAGTAACCAATAGAGGAGATTGTGAACTAGTCTCCAATGTTATTTTAGAGACTCTTGAAGAAGAAATTAGTTATAGTACTATTAGACGATTGTATGGACTTGTTAATGAAACAAAACCAAATAACAAAACATTAAATACATTAGCCAAATTCATAGGCTATAAAAATTATATTCATTTTTCTAAAAATTACAGTTACAAACAAAAAATTGATCTAACTGATATTATTTACAAAACAGTTTCAGAAAACGATTCAGAAGAAATCATCAACCTTGTAAATAAAACAAAGAATAGTTCTGAAGATTTTATAATTATGGCTATAATTTTAATACGTGAATTATGGCACAACGAAAATTATAATTTAATAAACAGGATATTTAGTTTAAAAGCACTTAATTTTAATTCGTTTTCCTATTATGAGTTACTTAAACTAGGAAATTCTATTGGATTATTAATTCGAAAAAAATCAAAAATAGACTCGATTCTTTTAAATAATATTAATTTTTTAGAATGTGTATTTTTAATTTTCGTAGACTATTCAAGCTTGAATAAATATTATGGTAATTCGTTAAAAATCATCAAAAAAAATAATTTTAAATATGATATTACTCTATTTTCATTAACATTACTTGAATTTAGAAATTTTCTTAATAATAAAAACGTTAATAAAATAACTTTTAAGGCATCTAAAACAAAACGTCTTCATCCAATTTTAAGTAGTCGATTATTGAGCTTAAAGTTACTAAGTGCAGATCCAAAAAAAAGATTAATAATATTAAATACCCATCATGCATTTCTCATAACAAAAGGTGATATAATAAGCCATTATTATGAATTATTTAACACTTCGATTCTTTTAAAAAACATCGAGATAATGTCTTTTTTAATAAGTCGAATTACTTTAAAAGTTGAATTTTATTATCAAAAAGCGCATTTAAATTCGTTCTATTTAATGTGCCTATTTTATTACAAATTAACGGGAGATATAGAAAATGAAACTAAATTTTTAAAATCCTTTAAACTTAGTGATTGCAGGGATAGTTATAAAGAATTTATAAGCCTAATACATCTTATATATTTATATAATAGTACAACAACTAGTGCAAATAAAAAGAAAATTAAAACCAAGTACCTAAGCTTAAGTGAAAAACTTAACTACTCCTATTTCTCAGAAGATTTTTTACTTAAATATTTTGATTAAATCCTCCATAAAATAGTTCGACTTCACTCCTCTTGGTTCCACAGTTTTCAAATTTCAGTATATTGTTCAACTAAAAGTTTAAAAATTATGAAAGTGGTAGTGGAATTGGAAGTGGATTTTTAATCTCAGACTTTGATCTTGTAACTTTACATCATGGGTTATGGGAAGAAAGAACTAGGGAAAAAAATGTTGAAAAAGAACAAAATCCTTGGATGGTTGGAGAATTTAAAGGAATTGATGTCTGGAATGAAATCGAAGATTTTGTTTATGAATGGAATGGATTTGGTTTTTGGAGTGAAGAAAGGGTTATTTCTGAAGAAACATTGAAAAGTTTGGATATTGAAATTCAATTATGAAGTCGAAAATAATCTTTACAGGTAATTATCAATAAGGTGTGGAAAACTAACTGAAAGACCCCATATATCAGAGTTTGTAATTTCAAGCCATTCATCACCCCAGTTATCATTATAATATTTCCCTGGACTATTGTCAAATTCAGTAAAAATGGAAGTGTCTATAGGCTTTGCTTCAGGATGTTCATACTCAATTTCTGTTTCCTCGTCATAACCATAATAAATATATTTACTGTATTCTTTTATAAGATCCCATTGAATTTTTTCATCTTCACTATCCATAAACTCGTCTAAAAATTCTGTTTCTGTATCAAATAATTCACGTTCAGAATTAAACTTTAATGCGGTTAATTTATAATCCCACAATCCGGAGCCAGTAGAATTGGAAAAAAGTCCTGTTATATTATGATTATCATCATATGATAGTTTTGCGTAAAATTCATCATATACTTGTCCTCCAGCATATCCAATTGCTGCTATGTATGTAAATTCTTTAATTACTTTTTTTATGATGATAGTATGAAAAGTCTCATCCTCTCTTAGTGATATATAAATTCCAGTATTCATTTTTAAAGGTTTAGTTTAATATTAATTTTATGAATATAATTTAATAAATCATAAATAAATTTTAGCATGTTGTTGATTTAATCAAATTATATGAATTATTTTTTTTTATTTTTAATAAGTTTTCTATGTTATTAGAATAGGTAAAAGTGACTAGTAATGCCTTTTCAACAAGGTAACTCATCTAGTATAAAAAATAAAAGAGTTTAAGTATGAGCTCCACGGCATTATTCCCTAAAATAAATTTATTTTAGGGAATATTTTTTAAATATAAACTACCAGTCTTATCAACTGGATTGTAAGAAAAAACTTTACTTTTTTGAGTTATCATACATTATTAATCTAAATTGGCTTCAAGGTCAAATTCTTCGCCTTTGGCTGCAGAATTATACACTTCTCCATAACTAACTAAAGTGAAAAATTTTTGTACGGCTTCTGGAAAATCATCTTTAATCCAATTTTCGCCGTCCCACAACAGTTCTTCACATCCGTTAGAATCTTCAAAAACTCTTACTTTGTAATTTTTATCATCAACTTTGAAGTTAAACTCATTAGTTTGTGCAAAATAGACTTCTCTTGCATCTTCTGTTAAAATTACTTTACTCATTTTATTTAAATTTTAATGTTAATTATTTAATAGTACTATTTTCCCAAATAAGCTGATCTAGATCAAAAATATTTTTACCATCTCCAACCGTATTTAAAATTTCTTCTTCACTGCAGAAATCAGAAAAGCTGGCCGATGGATTCTTTATCTTCCCATTTTTGCAGCTTACTTCCCACAACAGTTTTGAATTGGGAAAACTAGGAATAAATTCACTTGTACCTCCATAAATTTTATGGTATTCCAGTCTATGAAAGTCATGATTGTTTTTGATGAAATTCTCAAAACAATCTGAGCATCTAATCGTTATTATACCATTAAAAGTTTTTTGAGAATTATCCATGGCGTTACTAACTCTTGTGGGACATTCTCCGTTGCTATACCATCTTACATAATGATCATTTGGCCAATGGCGACCTTGGGGGTGAAAATCAAACCTTCTACCAAGAACCACTCTTTTTTCCATATCTAGAGAAATACTATAATTGTATTTTTTGGCTTTTTCTTTGTATTCTAAAATGATGTATAAAAACCTTCCACATTGTAAATTGTAGTCTTTAAACATGTTTTTAGAAAACTGAATTTTAGGAGTTAAGTCATCTAAATGTTTTAAAAATTTTAATTTAACAATATTACTTTTTTCTCCAAAGTTATCAAATTTTTCTAAAAAACGACCCGCATAATGCCGAGCATCCGAAGTCGTATTTTGGAATTCTTTTCCATCAAAAGTATATTTACATTTATCAATTGCTAGTTCTAGGCATTTGATGGCATTTTTTGAATCTTCTATTTTATGATAGTATTCAGCTATTGGAATAAATTCAAAAATATCTTCATAAATCTTGTCAATGCAGTTTACAAGTAATTTATGTCTTTCATTTTTATCTGAAATATTTTCAATAAATGCCAAAAAATCATCCATTGTACATTCTTCTGGGTTTTCAAAAGCGTTCGAATGAATGGTTTTTATAGCCATACAAAACTGCTGCCCTTTGGTTACTAAAACATCAATAACACTAGCGTCAGTTGAGTTTTCTTTCAAGAGCTTAATAAGTGAAACCACTGCCGCTAAATCCATACAATTTTCAACAGCAATTTTTACTACATTTTTGGTGTATTCGTTATTATTTAAATAATTTTTATCTGAAACTGATACGATTAACGCCTCTAAATCATACATATCATCACCAGCTTTTTTCAAAGCTTTGTCATATAATTTCTTTGCATAATTATTTTTAAAATCTTCTGTTGAGCATGACACCTCTGCAAGTTCTCGATAGCAATTAAAATCGTCAACTTTCTTTTCAGCTTTTTTTAGCAAATCTTCAGCAGCTTCAATTTCATTAATTGATATGAGTTTTGAAATCCATTCACGCATATCAGTTCCATAATCTTCTTTTTTGAACTGCTCTAAACATATTTTTTTTAACCACATAGTAGCTCCCGCTTCTAATAGTTTTTCAGAAAAACTTAGAAAATTCCAGTGAGTATTACAAGCCGATTCTTCTTTTTTAAATTTGGTAATTTGGCTTTTTGTTAAACCTTGATAAATGTCTTTTTCTGCCATTTTCTTTTATTTAATTAGATTGGAAAAATATATTTTATTTAACTAAAAATTTTAAATGTTCGTAAATCATTACCATTGCTAAAGTATCTAATTCACAATAGCGTTTGAGGGCCTCTGATATGTCTTCTCTTTCCTTTTCAGTCATATCGGTATACTGTATCTTTCCGTAGGCTGTTAGTGCAGCACCTCCATCGTCAATATTATCAATGTTAGACAGTCTAGCTTCAATCTCTTCTTGACTTATATTTTTATGGACTGGAGGTAAAGATTTGTAGGGATCGATGATTTCGTTGTCTAACTTTTTTAACCAAATATGATCATCTGGAAGGTTTTTACTACTCACACCAATAGCTCCAATAGGTTTACTGTATTTTTCTTGAACAAACTGGCTAGACTTTAATACGGCAGGTAGTACTTTTTTAATCGAGTTTGAACCAAAAGTATTAGGATTGTAGTAGTAATTAACAACCACCTTACATAGGTCTACCATATCTCGTGTCCCCTTGTCATATAATCTTGGTGGCACAGTCCATTGGTCTGGATTGTCTCTTGTTGGATGGCTAATAGATTCTATAAATGAAACCAGCGATTCTTTGTTTGGAATATTACTAGCTTTGAGTTGTGCTCTAATGGCATTGAGTATGGTATTTTCATGCTTTGCAAATTTAAAAATAGTTCCTTCATCTTTTGATAATGCTTTTTGCAAATGTTCAATGAATTCAAAATTTGGAAATTCTCCAGCAGTAGTATTAATGTATTCGTTTGCATGTTCTATACGGCCATCTTCATGATAAATATGATGTGAAAATTGAAATGCTATTTGCTCATAGGGTTTACGACCCGTATGAAACGGGAGTGGTACTGTAGAGGTCTCAAAATCTATAAAATGAAGTGGAGGCGCCCAAGTTTCCATTTCGGCTTTTAAACCTTCTATATCAACAAACTCAGTAAAGTCATCATCACGTTCTTTTTCAATTTGCAACCATTGACGCTCTGTACGGCTAAGTTTTCCGGCCTCTTCTTTGTATTTAATATCTTCTGGGGTGAGCTGTGTTTTAAACAACTTGCCTTGCTGCATTAATTTTGGATCTTTTAAATCCCAAACATTAAAAATATTTGGTTTTTTAAAATCGTTTGTGGTCCACTGGTATTGAGTTTTAAAACAATACTCAAATCCAGATTGTTTTTTCTTACCATCCTCGCTATCATCTTTTTTAAATTCACATTTTTTACACGCCGAAAATTGAGCAGGCCAATTGGGATAGTAATTTTTAATCCTAATTTCTGACAATAATTTAACCGCTTCTTGAAAGTTTAAATTATTATAATATTTGTGCTCTCCGTTATGGATTTTTGAAACCACTTCAGATAAGTTTTCTTGGTGTAATATATTTTCACCAAGTTGACTCGCCTGCTTAAATGTTTTTCTCACTCCTGTTCTGCTATTAGGATCTTTTTCGACTCTAAAAAACTGATTTAATCCATCTACAGTTGCAGCTTTTGTTTTATCAACCAGACATAAATAAGGTGTAATTGTATACGAAGGCAAACAACTTTGTGTAACATAGGTTTGAAAAGCCAAATCAAAAAGATAGGGCTTCCAGCTACTCACTATTTTTTTTGACTTTCCTACAAAATTGTAGTTTTCGCTTGGGTCAATAGATTTTGCCTTAACTTCTATGAGCTTAATATGAGTGCCTTTTTTAACAAGAACATCTGTTCTAATGAATAAATCATCGATATAAAAAGCAGCTTCATATATGGTAATATTTTCTTGCTTTAGAAGCTTAGATGTTTGGTCTGCCAAATCTTGGTAATCGTAGTTTTCTCTATCCTCTGGATCTTTTATTAAGTCACCACCAGGATATTGCAAACGCGCATATTCTTCTACTTGAAAACCACCAGTTGCTAAGGCTTGTAAAAAAGGATCATTATTTTTTACATTATGATATACTTCTTTATTATTTGAAAAATAAAGTTTGTTTGGGCATTCTAACCCTTGTTTAAATCTTGATTTTGATAATGCTTTCATAGTAAATGTTTTATAACTGATTTCCAATCTGGAAATTTTTTTGAACCAAAATGAATCCACTCACCTTCAAAATCTTTAGCTCCATTATTGGGGCGATCATCTATCAAAATATCACCTTTAACTAAATCCTTTCGATGAGTTAATATCAATTTTCTATTAATTTTATTTCCAAATAGTTCCTCTAGCCAAATGCGCTTATCTGTCCAGGCAGATGTATTATCCCAAGGCGCAGTACTTAGAAAATAGACTTCATATTTGTCTGAACTAAGTAATTTATTTACAGAGTCTACGGCATCTTTTAAAGGCTCTAAGTTTCTAAATAGACCTGGAATGGTATCAGGGTCTTTATCATAAGGAGGTTTATGTCTTAAAGGGTGTGCATGCATTGCAGTTACAAAATCTGCAACAACACCGTCTAAATCTATATATAGAAGTTTTTTAATAATTGTTTTATTTAAGTAAATCTAAGGTTTCTTGGTCTCCCATTTCTTTTAAGCTGTCTATAAAGCGGTTTAGATGCATCTTATTTGGAGTTTCTTCTTTGTATTCAACTGCTTTTAAAGCGGCTTTCACCTTTACTCCATTCTTCAAAGAATTCGTTCCAATGATCTAAATACTCTTGAATGCTTTTAAATTGAATGTTTTCATTATAAGGTTTCAAACTTTTAATGTTTGATTTTTAAGAAATAAATTATTTTTTTTATTTAAAGATTGTTTTTCTTTCTATAATCAGCTAATATTTGAATAGAGTGATTAAAGTTAGTTCCTTCATTATCTTCTAGATTAATATTATTTAGTTTTTTTAATTCGGTCCTTATATTCATCAATCTCAAGTTTTAACATTTCACTAGCATATTTTTCTCCGTATTTACCAGTGTCTGGAAATAAAGATGTGTTCTGAACAGATAAATAACTAAGTTTATTAAAATTAATAATAGGATTTATATGTTTTAATGAGATAGCCCCACTAAGGTTCAAATGCTCTAATTCAACACATTTTTCTATTCCATCAATACTTTTAAGATTTTTCCAAGCACTTAAATTTAACTTTTGAAGATTTGTTAACCCAGAAATTAATGTTAAGTCTTTTATTGGTTTTTCATAAGAGTAAATATATAAATCAACAATATTTTTAAGTGATTTTAAAAAACCCAAATTAGCAATACTATCGTGATATATACACCCCCAAAGGGTAAGTTTCTTCAAGTTTTTGAGGCTAGAAAGTGGAGAAAAGTCAACAACTGTATGACATTTTTTCAATTCGACATTTTCTAAAGAAGTGCAATTTTTAAGTGAATTTATATCAGTAAGTTTTGGATAATGACTGCCGGAACGAGTAGTATCTAAATTTATTCTTAATTTTTTTAGACTTTTTGAATTGGATAATCCATTAATATTTATTAGATCAATGCAATAGTTCAAATCTATTTCCTCTAACTGAGTTAAGTTATAAAGCCCATCAACATTTTCAAGTCTCCCACAACCATCTAAATTTAGCTTTTTAAGATTAAGCATATTTTTCAATCCATTTACATGCTTTATGAATTGGCATTCTGCTAAGTTTAAATCCTTAATTAAAGTAAGATTAATAAGAGACTTTGTGTTTTTAAAATTTGTATTACCGGACAAGTCTAAATTCTCTAAATTAACTAACTTTGATAATGAATTATATTGTTTTGAGGAGATCGATTTTGATATAAAACGAAGGGTTTTAAGGTTAATTAATTTCTCAATTCCTGTAATATCTTCAAGACCACTTTCATCTACAATAGTTAATTTTTCTAAACTTTTCGGTGATCCATTTAAGTTTTTTAAACTACCCTGAATTTCTAAAGTTTTTAAATTATTTAAATTGGAAATACCATCAATATTATCTAGTTCAGAATTTTTTATGGTTAATTTCTTAAGGTTTGAAAGTTTAGATAAAACATCTAAGTTTTTTAATATTTGACAATCTTCAATTCTTAAATATTCTAAACTCGTAAGACTACTGATTGCATCTATATCCTTAATAGATTTACATTTATAAATAGATAATTTAGTTAGCTTAGGTAACTCTTTTACAATATTAATATCATTTATAGTTAATTCAGTTAATATTAATTCAGAGAGATTTTCAAATGATTTTAAAAAACTAATATTAGATGAATCAAAAGAATGTTTAACAAAAGATCCTCCACCATTAAACCCAGCTGAAAAATCCCATGAATTAATTTTTAAAGGATAAATGCTCGGGTCTACTTTTGATTGGGAAGGGATTATAGCAATTAAGTTATAAAGTGCATAATTTAAATAAGCTTGAGATGAGAAATTAAGAAACTTATTATTTCTAATTATATGCCCACAAAAAGAAAAACATGGTTGGAAAGGAAAAAGTTTAAAATTAAAATTAGAAGTTTGTTCTCTACAACCGTTTTCATTAAATCGAATACCATCTAAAAAATATTCATAAATACGTGGGTCATTCTCTTCTTTTACAATTCTAATTCCTTCATCAACTGATTCATAGCTTTCTTTTGAAAATAAATCTTCAATAGTTTTTATAACTTGATTAAATTCTTTTTTTGTCATTGGTTTTTTTCTTTATAAGAATATCTTTAAATGATTTGTAACTATCAAAAAAAATGTTGTTGTGAGGAAATAATAAAAAAAATATTTAAGATTTTTGATACATAATTGGTTCATAATTTAAAAAATATCTAAGCCTTCTCCCAACCTTTCTTTACATTTTCTAAGATCTCTGCCGCAAAAATTTCTTCAATCTGTTGTTTTGAATTGGATACTTTAATCTCTTTTTTTAGCTTTTCTTTCCTTGTTGCACTAAAGTCAGTGTAATGATAAACAAAAGCGGGGTACTCTCCAGATGTTTCCTTATTGGTTTTCCAAAGCATAAATTTGCGTACCATTTTTATACCTTTACTTTCTTTGACATAAACTTCCCTCGAAATAATTTCGCTTTTCTTTAGAGCTATCGCTTCTTTTTCACCTGATTCTAAAGAAATCAGTCTTGTGATTTGAGATATTCCTGAATCTTCAAATCCAACTTTTTTATCTGATCTGAGCTTTATAAAAACCGGAGAAATCACGCTTGCAGAAGCGCTTTTACCATTGGATTCATAAGCTCCGTTTTTGTAGGAAAGACTTGCTTTTGAAATGTTCCCTTTTGAATTTTCAGCAAACACATCGAGGCAACTGAATTCAACAACCAAATTAGGTTCTACCATTGTAAAAGCAACATTAGAACCTGAAACTTCTATATAGTCAGACAACACCTTTTTCTTTTCTAGGTCTTTTAGCATTTTCTTTCTCTCATCGTCACTATAACCATTTCCAACTTTTGTGAGTAAAAGATATTCATCTGGGCCTGTATTTAGAGCTACAAGAACTTCTCTAAGCATGCCAGCTCTACTCCCTTCTCCCTCAGAAAAACCAACGACAACGCCGTCCAAAGTGATAAGAGGTTTTATTTTATATATAGGTCCATTTTTAGAACGAACTATAATACCTTCGTGACCTCCTTCTTCAACAATCGCTTTGTAGAGTTCTATAATATCCTTTCTGCTTTCAACCAAACTGGTTTTAACGCCATATACAGACTTTCCGTTAGGTAACAATTGTTTTAGTTTTTCATCTAAAGCTTCTATATCAAGGCTTGTATCCTCTCCATCAATTGAAAGAACATCAAATGCAACAAAATGAATATCTACAGATTTATCTGCTAGTACAGCAGTCATATCAAAAGAACGGGTACGCTCCCCATCTTTGTATAAGTACAATTCTCCAGCTAAAACAACATTCTTACACTTATCTTTGAGCAGTTCTGACGCTTCTTTTACAAGTGGTAAATCATCAATGGTATTTCCTCCATGATTGATAAGCTTTGTTGAGCTACCATCAAAACTTAAGAGGTACAAGTGACCGTCGTGCTTAGTGGATACAGCGTAGAGCTCGGACTCCATGATTTTTGATGTAATTTCCTCGGCACCTACAGGAAGATATCGTGATGCTGTTTGACGTTTATATTTGTGTGCAATTTGTTTAGTACTCATAAGAAAAATTTATGCTGTTGGTAATGGTTTTAGTTCTTGGTCTGTAAGGTGAAGAATTAGGCAATATTTTTCGCCTTTTATTCTGCCCTCTAAAAATGCTCTGTAAGGTTTTCCCCCATCATTCATCACAAGGGGCTCTTTTCCAGAGGCTCCCGCACCTAGCATCATCATAGCATCTTTGTCGGCTAATTGTTTAGCCATATCAAATAGAAAATCATAGGTCAATCCATTGATATGTTTCAATTGATACTTTTTATGAAAAACCAACTTGTTATATATTTTTGACTTGGGCATCATTTTTCCTGTCCAACTCACTATACTTTCGCCTGTGATATTACTATCATTATATTTTGGTTCGCGTTCTTCCATTAATTCAGCTTTGGGCGAAAAGATTTTTTCTACTTTCTTTACTCTAAACACAGGCTTTTCGTCTTCATTTATATAAACTCGTGAAACATCATCAATAAATTTACCTGTCAACTCCAACTCTACTTCCGGATCTGAATGGATAAGATCTTCCGATAATTTTGCTGCCAATTGAAGTTCAAAATCTACACCTTTTTTTGGCTTTTTGTCATATTGACCTAATAGTGTTTTAGTACTTGTTTTAGAAGTTCCCTTTATCGCTATTTTGTTCGTTACAGTCTCACCAGATTCCATTGCCATTGTTACGGTAGGCTTTGGATTTAGCGATTTAAATGTAATTTCAGCATCTCTTTTTTTGTCGTTGGCTAATTTTATATATCTAATCATTACCTTTTATTTAAAACATTGCAAAATCCAAATCACCCTCTTCAACAGCAGTAGTTGTTTCAGGTGCAAGCTCTTGTTCATTATCCTCAAGTCCTATAAACTCTAACTCTGAAGTCATCCCCGTAATAGCAAATACCTCTGTTCCATTACTAATCAAAAATGCATCATCACCCTCGTAATCTTCGCGATAATTAAAAATAAAATAATAGATGTTACCATCATTAAGAGTACTTAAAAGAGTATCTTTATTTTCATCAATCTGAAGCTGATATACAGCCTTTACCGCAAGTGAAAGATATTCGTCAATAGTGGCCTCTCTTAAGAGCACTTTTTCATCATAAATGGACGGCACTTTTGATACCTTATTCCCATCTGCATCTACTCCTATAAGTGTACTTTTTGATACAGCTTCTCCTTTTGAAGTCAGACTCAAAAGCGAAGTAGATCCAGATGGCATTACATATTGTCCTTCGGCTAAACCAGCCAGTTTACACTTACTCCCATTTTCGTCAAAAACTTCTACAGTTGACCAACCATATATCTTTTTACGATCTACTTTTTTTAGTTCGGCCAAAACACTCTGACCATTGATTAAGAATTCTGCTTTTCTAGCCATAATTATGATTAAAATTTGTGTACATAATACTTCCAATTGTTTTTATTTTTCCATTCAATCTTATGATTATCTTTTAAAAAAAATGAATTAAAATGATGATCATTTTCAAGGTCGTTTGATTGGTCGTAATTTGGGGGAATCCATGGGGCAAGAAAATTATTAATGTCGCAAAGCTTATCATTAATTTTTTTTAACCCTTTTCTTAATGTTTTAATTGAGTCCTTAAGCGTAATTTCTTGACTTAAATTAAATGTGTTTTCATTGGGCTTAAAAACTTCATAGATATGGGAATTTGATTTAAAGTTGTCTTTATCTGTCAAAACAATGGTTACAAAGTGAATCTTTTTGGCTTTAGATAAGGGATTGTATTTTATTTGTTCACAAAACTGTATGTCAATTAATGCATTTAGAAAAGCTAATGGCATTCCTGCATTTTTTTTTGGAAATTTAAGTTCGACAATCAAATATTCTTTTTCAAATTCAATAAAAATATCTATTTCCTTTTTGACTAATTTTATTTTATCCTTAAAAAAATCATTGATGGGGTATTCTAGAATGATTTCTAGATCACTAATATTTGATTTTAAAAATAAAGCTAAATCAAATTGTAAATTTGCTTCATTAAAAAACCTTCTTTTATTGCTACTTCTTGAAAATTTTTCGTCAGAAAAAAAAGTATATATTAAATCAGTAACTTTATTCATTGGTTAATTTTTTTAAATTTAATAATTATTCTTTACATTAAAAAAAAACTTTAATTAAACATTTATAAATGAACCAATTACAAGAAAAACTCCAAGAATTATTAAATACAATGTCTGAGGAAGATACTGCTATATTAACTGAAAATAGATTCCCATATATTTTTACAAAAGCGTTTTACTTTATACAAGACAATCCAGAACTTTACAGTCAAAAAGATGCTTTTGGCTTACCCGATGAATCTTACTCAAGTCAAGATTTAAAAAATATAACTATTGGTTGTAAGCAAATACTGGAAGGCAAGGGATTTAGGAAAGAATTTCCATTTGAAAATATTGGTATAAGAGGATGTCATAAGCTATTTGAACTGTTTCATTTTAAGTTCGTAAACCAACGCACATATTCATCAGATAGAAACGGATTTAAAGACGTAATGACATTTGAACACGTTGTTGACAAAAGCGCAATTAAGTGCTATAATTTAGTTTAAAATCTCCAAAACTAAGTCTTTGACAATACTACAAGGGATTTATTCTTGTACTGATAAATATTGAAAAAATCAAAATGACACACAAATTTCATGATATCAGCATTACATAATGATTTTCTATGCTCTAATTGATATATGATAATATTATTGGAGTTCAACAAGTCATCAAAATCTTCTAAATTCAATTTAGAGATAAGCATTAAATTCAAATCATATGTTTGATTTTTTGATTTGGCAGAAATTTTAAAAGAAAAATAATCTTTGCTAAGGTTGGCCTCTGGGGTCATAAAAATCGTGTTTATAAATATTTTATTTTCATGTAAAATATCTACAAAACTTGAAGTCGCCCATGGAATAAAATCATCTTTACTAGAAATTGAAACATCAATATCTGAGTTTATCAGATTTTGCGTAAACTGCTTTACAAATTGAATTTCTTTGTTTTTAAGAATATTCACCTTATTAACTATTATTCTTTCTTATTGAAATTAAATTATTTATTCTAAAATTTATTATGATTTTAAATCCCATTGTTTTGATTTTTCTACATCACCCATTGATTTATAAATATCAGAAATTGTCGAGCAAACATTGGTATAATGGTTGTTTTTGTCTCCAATATTTGCAACTATCAAATCTAAATTTTTGAAATTTACGTCCAAAGCTGATTCATACTCTCCAACAGATAAATAGTAAGCGCTTTTTGCACACAAAAGGTATTCAATAGAGCTGGTCCAAACAGCATCATCTACATATTTATATATCACTTCTTCACATTGATTTAAAATATCAATTCCTTCCTCGTTGAATTGTTTAAAATAGATTTTTGAGCTCCTGCTATTTAGAAAACTTAATACAGATTTTACCCAGTTGATGTCTCTCAATTGGTCTTTGGATATTAAATTATCTCTAAACTCTTGAATTGATCTTTCATCATTTTGAAAAACAGATGATAAAACTCTAAATCTAGCTTTGTAGGCAGAGGATAAAATATGCCTTGATTGTCTGTTATTTCTTACATTTTCTAAAATATCAATAGATGTTTTGTCTAATGCCTCTTTATCTGCTTTAGATGGATTTGAATGAGATTGACAAATCTGTAAATTTAATTTCCATAAATTAATTTCAATGTCTAAATAACTTTCAATGTTAGTAATATTAGAAATTAATTCTTCTAAGAAATTATTTTTTTGTGAATAATATTCATAAACCTGATCTTTGCCAACCAACTCATCATTCAATTTATATTTTTCGTCGGTATAAAGTAATGAAAGACAAACTTTTACATAACCTTTAAAATCAGATAATAAATTATTTTCTATGTAATTCAATTCATTTTCTGAAAGACGATAAACGTTGTCTTCAACTTCACCATCGTGTGATAACAAAGCATATAATCTTAAGTTATACCCTAAAGAGCCCTTTTCATAATTTTGTCCAGAGAGTTTGCTCTCTATTGATTTTAATTGATTTTTTGGACCATCAGAATCTATAATATAAATGATATCATTGATGATTTGAACAGAATTTTTAAAGGTATTATAACCTTCTAAAAAGGATTGAACTGATTTTAGTTTTTCAATTTCATACTTGTCTCCTAACCTAACCACTAACTCAAAAATTAGTTTTTCTGCCTTAATTTTATAACTATTATTGATTAATAGCGTGCACAATCTTCTTAAGGTTTTTAGAATTTCTTCTATAGAATAATTATGAGCATTCTCAATAATATCATGCTGAAGATCAATATAACGCTTGTTGTATTCAAGAATTATTTGTTTTTCAGACTCATCGGTATCGTAGGAGGTAAAATAGGATTTGATTGATGATATGATTCTTTTACCAGAACCAACTTTAGATTTTACACCAAACATATAGATATTATCTTCATCGGAAATATCGATTAGAAGTTTGTCCTGAACTGCTTTTTCTAAAAAACTCAAAACATCTAACAACTCATATCGCCAAACGGTAGCTAAAATTTCTGCATTAAATTTATTCCCAATAATTGCGGCACTTTCTAGCAATCTTTGCCATTTTTCGTCATAATTACCAATAATCGTATGATAGTAAGAATCAACTCCTGTATCGTTTGGTAAATTATCTGATGATATAGCAGATTTTAGCCTATATCCCTCTGGAGAATAAATCAATAAACCATCCTCAATCCATTTTTCAATAACCTTTGTAATATACAATGGAGTGATATAATCTACGACAAACTCATCAATAGCGTTATTAAATAAATTATTAATTTGTACTAATGAATTGTTTTGAATTTTAAAATTGTTGTTTTGAACGCTCAATTGTTTGGTAAAATCTTTGACATCAAAATCATTTTCATTCAACAATTCTTGGATGCTAAATTTGAAAGATGAATTGCTTTGCAATTCTTTTAAATCATTATTAAATTCAATCGAGCTAGGGCCTCGAAATTTATTATCGACCTCGCATCGCATACTAAAAATGATACACATGTTTCCTCTCAAGAATTTATTTCTGTTTATCATTTGTATAAAAAGTTTTAGAAAAGAATAACTTTCAGGATCTATCCAGTGAATATCTTCCATGACAAACACCGTTTTCTTTTTCCTTCTTTCCAACTTTTCTATAATATCCACACATATTTCAGTCATTTTTTGATTGCCATCTCTATCATAGTTTTTTACAAAACTAGAGGCATCGACATCAATTATGGCAGAACCGACATCTACCACAGAACCAAGACTTGAATCCAATTGTTCTCCACGGTTTGTAAATTCTTCAATTTTTAGAAGATTTTTAAATGCTTCCAAAAAGGGTTCAAATGAAATGGCTGTTTCACCTTGAACCTCATCACAATCACCGTAGTACCACTCCCAATTATTGTCTTCAAATGCTTTTTTTGTTTCAAATAAAGATCTGGTTTTACCAATTCCAGATGGACCATTAATTGTGAAGATATTTAATTCACTATTGGACATCGACTCCTTGACCTTATCATAAATCTTAACTTGCGGATCTATTAATGACTTAATGAATGGAACATCACTCAAGAATTTTATTTCAGAAGATGACCTTATCTTTTGTTCATATTTTTTATTGAGATATACCCCAATAAGTCGATGAAGAATAGATATTGGAACAATCAATGCAATCGAAATTAATAAATTTTGAATGGAGAGTTTAGATAAAATAATCAGATTAAAAATTAGAAGGCCAATGATTCCCAAAATCAACCCAATAAACGACTGTGTTTTTAAAGAGGAGTTCTTTGATATTGCTGTAAATTGAAAATACGAACGTGCTAATAAATCTCCAATACAAAACGTTACAAATATGCTAATAAATTGAGCTTCTGTAAACTTATTATCATATTGAATTAAATAAAAAATCTCTAAGGGTAAATACGTTGCATACAGTGAAGTATTTGCAAAAGTTCGATAACCATTTATAGTATGAAAACCATCGAGATCCATTCTGTTTATGACATACAAATTGATTATTGTAGGCACAAGACTCATTCCAAGTGTTAGTAGAAAAACCCATATTTTAGCTGAAAACTCCATATAATGATCCTCTGGAGTTGGCATGATATAAGACAAAGAATATATCATTACAAATGAAAAAACTAAAGGAATAATAAACGTTTTGGAAACAAACTCTAACTTATAAAGAAAACCATATAAAAGACTGCTTAGTATATTTGTAGAATTCAGTTTGTTTTTGTAAGAAAACGTGGTTAAAAAAGACAGAAAAGTTAAAAGCAAAATGGATTCTATCAACATGATAAGAATGTCTAGAATCCCTATCGCTCTTTTGTCATGACAAAATCCCTTTGCAAAAATTGGTTCACTCAATCCACTTTCTTTACTAAAAGTGGTAAACTTGGACTCTACAAACCAAATTTTATTGTCAATAACATCAATATCATTAACTATAAAAACCCCAAGTCTTTCTAAATTGAGGCTTTCCATAATTGGAAAAATAAAATTTTCTGATAAATTTCCGTTTATCAAGGTTTCATAATCTTTTTCGCCAATCATGCTTATAATTTGGTGAGGAGGTAAAATGTAGTGATTGGTGTTTTCAATTACTGTTTGATTGACAATTTCAAACATCTCATCATCACAGTTGTTACGAATAACAATTGAAGTGATATTTGTATCCTTAATAGGGCTTTTACTAAGTTTTATATGTTTTAAAGAAAATAATTTATTCAAAGCATCGTCGTAGGCATACTCTATGGGATCATCGGCAAAGCCCATGTATTCAGGAAATCCATGAAAAAAGGGAAAAAGTTCAACAACATGATTCATGTTTTGATCACAAGTTGAAAGCGTTAAATTGAATTTTTTATTAAACTTTAAAGCGTATTTATTTTCTGGTTCAATCTGTAAAATTGAGTCTATATAGGTTTGCCCAAGTTGAATATAAAATTTATTATTACTGGTTTGCCTAGAAATGTAATCTAAGGTAGCAATATGGTTTTTTAGCCTCGAAATTTCTAGTGAATCATTACTAATTGTTTGGGATTGAACAAAACAAGAAAAAACAATAATTAATTTTGTTATTGTATATTGATTAAATAATCTCATGTAAATTGGTTAAATTAAGATTTAAATATAATTAATAAACTCTTAAATGGAAAATAAAAAATATAAAACACTATATATTCATGGATTGGACAGTTCTATTAACCAAAAAAAGATTGAAATTATACAATATCATTCAGAAACAGTTTACTTAAACATTAATTATAATGAAGAAAAAAATACTTATGTGATTTTATCAAATCTTATAAAAAAAGAAAAAGTAAATTGTATTATTGGTAGTAGCTTTGGAGGTATGTTAGCATATTGGCTTGGAAAAGAGCACAATATCCCCAGTCTTTTATATAATCCTGGCTTTGGAAAGGAAAAAATTATAAATTTATTTGAAAAAAATAATTTAAATTATCCCTATAATTTTATCATATTAGGAAAAAATGATACAATTGTTCGACCTCAATCTGTTTTAGATTTTATAGATGAAATGAATGAAAAAAACTATGATATATTTAAAATTCCTAAACTTGGGCACAGAATTGATTTAACTACCTTTGAAAAAACAGTAAGTGATTTTTATAAAAAAATAAATTTATGAAAAAGATTATTTATATCGATATGGACGGCGTTGTTTCGAACTTTGATAAAGGCAGAGAAAATAGCCCCCTAAGATACACTTCTCCATACAAAGGAAGACCAGATAGAATCCCTGATATATACAAAGATTTAGAACCTATTGACGGAGCTATAGAAGCCGTAAATCAAATCTTAAATAACAGTGATTTTGAAACCTTTTTTTTATCTACTCCACCATGGGACAACCCCGATGGTTGGAAACACAAAAGGCTTTGGATCGAAAAATATTTTGGAAAAGCCGCAAGGCATAAACTAATTTTAAGCTCTAGAAAAGACTTGAATATTGGCGACTATTTGATTGATGACTCTAACCACAGAGGTCAAGGGCAATTTCGAGGGGAGTGGATTCATTTTGGAAGTGATATGTTCCCCAATTGGGAAGCAGTTCTAAAGTATTTAAACCTATAATACAACGTAAAATGAGTTTAAAAAAATTAAAAAAAGATATAACTAATGGGATAAAACGCCCCATAAAAAGTCGAAGACATAGCATCGCTATTTCTCCAGAAGAATTTAAATCACTTTCTAATATTTATTTCAAGGATTTAGATGAAAATCAAAATTTTGAACTAAAAGTAGATAAAAACGATTTTGAAAAAATCGTCTTTATGCTTCGTTGGTACTATAATTTATGGATTGAATTAGAAAAATATTCTATCAAAATTTTGAGAGATTTCCCGAGTGTATTTATTCTAAAAGACGAAGTAAACAAACTGAATCATCCACATACACCAGAGAATTTTAAAAAAAACACCAAGATGTATTTTACATCAAATAATTATTCTACTTGCAATTGGATGAAAGGCATTCCATTGTGGAAAGACAAAAACGGAGATATTGTCCCTGGATGTCAAATTAGTTACGCATTTTTAGAGCCCTATATTGAATAATTGTTTTATGAAATTTCAGTCTGACTTCCATCAGATTTAAACAAATACATCCATGATCCATTATGACTTCCAGTTTCTAACTCATCTTCCTCTAAAATTTTACCCTTAAAAATTAAGTTTCCTACCAAATCATAGTCTCCTTGCGGAGTTTCTATACATAAACTTGAAAGTAAAAAATCTTCTTTTGAAGGAGGGGTGTCAGATTCCAAAGTAAAATAGAAAGCTGAACCTTTGAAGCCTTTTTCTAAAAATATGGTGTTTTCATAATCATCGGTATATTCTGGATCTACACAAAGCGTTTTGTCCCAATCTTTGTCGTTAAAATTCTCAACATCAGAAAAGTGTCTGAGATCTGCATAACTGAGCTCCAAAATTTGATTTCCACTTTCATCAGATACTGAGACAGATAGTTGTTCATCATACCTTAAAGCACATTTTTCAAAATCTCCTTCTCCTGCTAAGTGTAAATCCTCTAATTCCCAAAGATCACCAATGTCCCATTCTGCTGCTTCAGTTTCACCTTTTGTTAAACTTTTTGTTTGAATATGGAATTCATATCCTATAAATTCTATTGAGTATTTCATTACAAAATTTATTTAAAAATTAATTTCAAATTGAAAATTCAACTCCAATTTCTAGACTTGAATCTGTTTTTTTTATATCAACATAAGGAGTAGAATGGTGACGATATCTGTAATCTAAGTAAATATCAAATTTGGGTAATGAATAATAAATTCTAGGTTGAATAAAGAGCCTGTAATCAGAAGTGTTGGAAGTATTGATTTGATAATATATAGAAATATTAGCATAAAAATTTTCTGAAAAAGTATATTTACCAAAACCACTAAAGCTGTAGCGCCAATTGTATACCTGAGTACTTTCAGCTAGGTTTTTGTCATACAATTCGTCCTCGAAAAATAAACCAGCAGACAAATCTAAATAATCATTTTCCTTAGAAAATAAATTGTGGCGGTAACCACCACCAGAAATATAACGATGATTCATTCTAAGAGATTTTAAGTTTTGTGCTTGCACAAAAGCAAAAAGAGAATTTTTATTAATAATGTAGTTATATCTTAATTGACCTGTATAATCAGCTGCAATCTTTTGGTCTCCTTCTTCAATGTACTCATAATTAAATAAAACTCTAAATAAATTTCTGTCAACGGATTTAGCAAATTGATGAGAAGTATTAAATTGTATCAAATCAATATTTCCAAAGTTGAAATCTCCCTGAAAAGCTAAGTTATATGATAAATTGCTGTCATCAATATCTTTCATCATATTCTCAGTATTTATTATTGTTTGAGAAAAACAAAAGTTTGAGAAAATTAGAAAAACTATTATTTTTAAATATTTAAGTTGGTTAATCATTTTGTGATGTGTTATTTATAAAACTACAAAAATAAATATAATTATTAAAAATAATTGCTTTAACCTACTAATAATCATAAAATTAAACTATTTTTTTTTAATTTTAACCAACTAAAATTTAACTTAAAAAACAATGAAAGACAAGCTTTGGTGTATTCTAGAAGATAGTACCACAAAAATTGGAAGACAATTTGAAATTTTTATTCAAACTTTAATTTTGCTCTCTATTGTCTCATTTTCAATAGATACAATTCCGAATATTTCTGAAAAATTAAGTCAAATATTGAAGGGATTTGAAATCTTTAGCATCACTGTTTTTAGCATAGAATACTTGTTAAGAATTTATGTAGCAAAAAAACCATTACAATATATTTTTAGTTTTTATGGATTTATAGATCTTATTGCAATTCTCCCTTTTTATTTAAACGGAGTTCTTGATTTACGTTTTCTGAGAGCTTTCAGAGTATTAAGAATTTTTAGGGTAGTAAGACTTATAAAATACAATGATGCTCTAAATCGATTTAAAAAAGCCTTTGCTATAGTAAAAGAAGAAATTATACTATTTTTCCTCATTACAATTGTACTTATTTTTATTACCTCAGCGGGTATTTACTACTTTGAACACGAAGCACAGCCAGAAGTTTTTAAGTCTGTTTTTCACAGCGCATGGTGGTCAATAGTCACTTTAACTACTGTTGGATATGGAGATGTATACCCAATAACTTTAGGAGGCAAAATTTTCACTTTCTTTGTTTTGATGATAGGGGTAGGTATTGTAACAATTCCTGCTGGATTGGTTGCCACTGCTTTACTAAAAGCTATTGACAACGAAAAAAAAGAAAATTAATAACTTAAAAAAACTCATTGTAATATCAATTTTGACTCTAACAATTGACTAAATTATTGAATTTAACTTAATAAATGTTACGTTAAAACAAGTCATTGTTAATGTTCTCACAGATGTTTAAACGTATCTTTTGCATAGAAGTATTTATTTAGAACAAAAAAAATAACTTAAAGCAATCAACTCTTTTTATAAATCTCTAACAATAAGATTTATTAGTTAGTTAGATGGTTTTAAGAATATTGATTTTATTTTTTGTCTTAGGTATGTTAATGATGTGAATGTTGACCGTTTGGATGTGAACTGAGTATTTTTTTATTAAATCTGAGATCACCACGGAGTATTTTTAAGTTTTAAATTTTCTTATTTTGACAGCTTGGGGTAGTAGACTCATTAAACTTGTCTAATGCATCAGCTAAAACAACATTAAAATAGTGTTTCTTTAACACCCTTTGGCTACTGTATGAAGCGACCTGGAGAAAAAATCTGAATTGATAGACTGGAGTGAAATCTATTTCTCTAATAAACATCTAACATAATAACCCTCATTTTTATCAGAACAAAATGGCCTAAATTCATCTGAGATATTGGATAATGTTCTAGTTGCTATTTTGGCCTCAGTGCCAACAATGTCAATCCATTCTTTGGTTTCCGATTTAAAAATACTTTGTATACTAAAGTCCTCAGATTTTGAAGCAAAAAAACACGATTTACCTTCTTCTCCAAAAGTTAATCTAGCATCTAAAACAGACATAGTACCTCCGGGAAGAGCATTGAATCCAGTTGGCGGCATGATTGTGTCAATCATATTATTCGTTGAACGCCTAACAAAATATCAAATTTTAGGGGTGGTGAGTTCAATTATTGTTTGTTTATTGATTTTTATCAATTAGTCTAAATATTAAACATCAATTTTACACAAATCTTCCCTAAAATAGTTCGACTTCATTCCCTTCTGCTCCATTTTTTATTTCCAATAACAATTTATTGTTCTGGGAATATCTTACACTAAAAAAACAATTCTTGAGCTAATTCAAAAGTGTTAGAATGAGCATTAATTATATCTTTTAGATGAACAGAATACCCGCCCCCCATACTCACTTGAAGCGGAATATTATGTTGCTTGCAAAAAGTTAAAACAAACCGATCTCTTGCCTTACAGCCCTCTATTGACAACCCTAATCGACCAAGTTTATCAGTTTTTAAGATATCTACACCAGCCAAATAAAAGATAAAATCTGGTTCAAAAGCATCTACCAAACGTGGCAAGTTATTTTTTAGAGCATTGAGATAAACCTCATCTCCAGTATGATCCTCTAGGGGTAAATCAAAATCACTCTTTTGTTTTTTGAACGGATAGTTTTTTTGACCATGAAAAGAAATGGTATAAACAGAGTCTTGATGTTCAAAAATTGAGGCTGTTCCATCACCTTGATGCACATCCAAATCGACAATCATGACTTTTTTTGCTAAGTTATTGTCTATTAAATAATTAGCGGCAATTGCCTGATCGTTGAGCATACAAAATGCACCGGGTCGATCTCGGTAAGCATGATGTGTACCGCCAGCTATGTTCATCGAAATGCCATATTGTTGTGCATAATGCGTATTTTGAATGGTCCCTTGGGCAATTATACGCTCCCGTTTTATCAATGTATCAGAGAGGGGGAAACCGATTTGCCTTGAATCTAGTTTGGGCAATGATAAATTGATCAAATTGTTATAATAGTCTTCATCGTGTGTGGATAACAGTAGTTGTTTTTCTACAGGCAATGGGGAGAAGAAATTATCAGAATTACAAATATTTTTTCTCAATAGTTGCTCTGGTAATAACTCATATTTTTCCATTGGAAATCGGTGCCCAACTTTCAGCTGATATTTGTAGATTGGATCAAAGGCAATTTTTAACATTTAACATTCATTTATAAGACACTATAAAATTAGTGGAAATAAAAGTTATATCATTGTAAATGAGATACTTTAAAGTTTTTTTATGAAAATATTAGTCATCATTGGCGGCATTCTACTAGCTGGATTTATAGGAGTTCAACTATTTGCTTTAAAGAGCCAAAATAATATAGAAATGTATCCCTACGAGTTGGTAGAGCAATATGATTCATTTGAAATTCGGCGTTACCAAGCGCGCTTGTTCAGTACAGTTAAACTTTCAACAGGGGACTACAAATCGTCATCGGGTAAAGGGTTTTCCGTTTTGGCAGGTTATATTTTTGGTGGCAATGACAGAAACGAAAAAATTGCAATGACTTCGCCGGTTACCATGACCATAGAGGACTCCATGACTATGCGATTTATGGTGCCTAAAAAATGGAATAAAGAGCAATTGCCAAAACCCAACCAAAACAATATTAATTTTGTTGAAGAACCAGAAAAAATAGTCGCTGCCATTAAATTTAAAGGTTGGGCAAACGACAAAAAAATTGAACGTTATAAAAAGCAATTAAAAACAGCTCTAAAATCTGAAAGTATTCCGCATTTAAATAAATTTGAGCTACACGGTTATAACGCCCCCTATGAAGTGTTTAACAGGCGAAATGAAATTATTTTAGAGTTAAAACAAAAATTTTAATCTTTGAAAAAACGCATCAAACATTGTAATGTTTGTAAAGTAGATTTTTCTACCATGTATAGAATTCAATACAAAGCTACCAAGGAATGGGTTTTTGTATGCAAAGACTGCTTAATTATGGTCAAGGAAAATAATCCTAATTACAAATATGGTGGAACTTGGAAGAAATAAGAATTGAAATTTCATTTAGCGAACTCAAATCCTCTTCAAAATAGTTTAGCTTTACTGCATTTAACTACACGACAATATTTCCCGAATTAAATTTTATTTAATGCAATATATTTTGCTAATTACGTTTTTGAATATTTAATATTGTTTAAAAATGTTTATTATTGTATAGTCAAAAAATATTTCTTACTTTACAAGAAAACAACACATTAACAAAAAAAAATAATCATTTAATAGTAGTAGTATTTAATTAAATTACAAAAAAACATGAAAAAAATAATATTTATTCTTACAGGCATTTTATTATGGTCCTGTAGTGGAGATTCGTCTAGTGATACACAATTTGAACCTGAGATAACTTCTTTTAATTTTGAGGAACGCTTACCTCAAAACATGCAAAATGACGCCCCTATTATTTACTCTCAAGTGATGAGTATGCAAGGGCAAATGAATGCCATGGGTGCTTTTATGAATAATAATGGCTACATGAATAGGACAACAAACGAAGCTAGAACCTCTAGCGACTGGTCTTATGGAGATTTCAATGTAGACTATAATTATGATTTGGTAGGCAATCAGTACGAATTTTATTACACAATTTCCTACCAAGGGGCAGTTTATTACACTATTGATGGATGGCAAATGGCTGACGGCTCTGCAGGATATTGGGCTTCAACAGTCGACTTTGAGGCTTTAGGACAAGGCATGGAAAATATGCCAGACTACACAACAGAAGTCTCTTGGACCTCGGATGCCAGTGGTCTTAATATGCAAATGTCATTTGATTTTGGTAATACTATGCAAATATTTTATGAGACTACTATTAATAATGATGGCTCTGGATATTTTGCATACACATTAAATGGCGATTTAACGTATTCTGCTTTGTGGAGTGCAAACGGAACAGGCTTATGGACAAATCACACTACGAACCCACCAACTGTAACGACTTGGTAAAAATGCTTTGATTATTATAATCCTTAATAATAATTTAAAAACCCAACATGCTGTTGGGTTTTTTATTAAAATTTAATAAAGCGTTGTGTTGTAGAAACGTTTTCGTTACTAATCCTTATCAAATAAACACCTTGACTTAACAAACTTACATCTATTTCATTAGCATTTGATACCGTTTTTACAAGCTGACCAATTAAGGAATAAATTTCAATGGAATAGGCCTCTGAACTTCCTTTAACATACAGTATATTTTGAACAGGGTTTGGATAGATTATAACATCTGAAACCGCTCCATCATTACTATTGTCATTTATAGCCTTTGGACTTCCATGTGTATTGATACAATTCCAGCTCTCTGGTAATGAATTATCCAAATCTGGAGAAATCAATTCTAATGTGTTTCCAATTCCATTTGCACAATTTGGCCATGGAGTCTCAAAATTATAATAAACCTCATCCATGAGTTTTTCACCTGAGTTAAATAACCTGACTGCATCTATTTGACCAAATCCGAAGCTCAATTCCCCTATATATGGAATATTTGGAAATACACTAACAAAGTTCATTTCATTTTTGACAATAACTAAATATCCATTACCTTCAATTTGTGTACCTTCTGGTATTACAAATACATGATTATCATTATTATCTTTTATTTGCCAATTTGAAACATCAATTGAAGTTGATTTTGAATTATATAGCTCAATCCAATCACTTGGATTAAAGTCATCACTTGAATTGTAATTAATTTCATTGATAACCACTTGTGATTTAACTTTAACAGGAACGCTTTCGCTGAACATACAAATTTCTAATTCATCTTTTATGATGACATTGTAGGTTCCAACAGCTAAGTCTAAAAACACATTATTGGTGTCAAAATTTTGCCCTCCATCTATGCTGTACAAGTACTGATCATTTTCAGCGATTGGTGTAATTGTAATTGACCCGTCGGCCGAAACTACAGATGAAACTTCAGTAGCTACAATGTCTACTGAAAGTAATTCACAGGCTTCAATGGAAATAGTGTTCTCGAAAGAGCAAATTCCCTGAGAACCAACAACAACAATGTCATAATTTCCAGATGCTAAATTTTCAAATGTATTTGAGTCTGAAAATGTTTGTCCTCCGTCAATACTATATTGAAAAGGACTTAATCCAGAGGTTGTGTAAATTCTAATAACCCCATCATTTGATGAAGGAGAAGAGGCATGAGTTATATTGATATCAGCTTCTATAGAACAACCTGTTTCATCGGGACAAAAGACCTCTTGTACTTCATAATCAAATTCTCCAGTATTGGTTAGTATTACATTGCCATTTGAATCAAGAATACTAAAATTCCCCTCACCAAAGCTACAGCAAATTCCATCGCCATAAGAATCGTAAACGTATAGCGTAAAACAAGAACTATAATCAAGGCAAATGTCTTCACTGTAATAATCCATTCCGTTTTGTAAAGAACCTGTATTTACAATTTGATTTGCACCTTCGTCATAGAGCTTCCAAGAGGTTTCTTGAGGATAATTGTCAGCATTAATAACTAGGGTTACAATATCATATTGTGAGTCTAAATTTGTGGTTGTAAAATCAGAATTGTTACTCGAATCTTCGTCAACTTGATTATTAATTTCTAATAAATTTAAAGTAATGTTGTTATTATTTTGTTGAAGATTATCATCTATATTAATGATAAACTCGCCTTGTTCTTGAAAAGGTATATTAACAGATTGATTAATTATATCAACCACAACTCCATTGACAACAACCTCAATTTTCACATCAGTTATAGTTGTTTCACCTTGATTTAAAATAACCGTATTTACCTCAACCTCTTCATCACAAACTACAGCAAAATCAGCAATTGAAAGTGCTCCATCCAATGCATGTACTTTACTTAAAATAACACTTAAAGAATTGTTGTTTTCATACTCATCAAGTATGTGATTTACATTTACTGTAATATTGTAATCGCCAATGGTTGAAAAATCGTAAGGCAATGAAAATTGAAAATCCGATGCACCAAAAGGTGGAATTGTTTGAGTAATAGTTAAAGTTTCAATAGGTTGATCATTTATCTGAAGTTCAATTTCGAAATCACTCATATCATTTAGACCAAAATTGGTGATTGTAGCAGAAACGAGTTCACTATTTTCTAAACTAGATGATGATTGAGGCTCTATAATTGCTGATACACCCAAATCATAATCACCATTGATATCTGCCCAAAATGAAACCCATGGTCTTGCTTGCTTTATGGCCAATTGATCCTGTGCCGTTACCTTGTACTCGATATCCATTCCAAAACCTTCTGCACCCACAACACCGTAAAGTATCGAAAATTCATCATGAATAGTCGTTAAATATTCCCTCATTTGGTCGAGATATACTTGATCCATGACTAGTTCACCTGGGTTGACTAAATTGGATAGTCTTAATACAAGGTACCCTCCTGCTTGCGATGGATTTTGATACAATAAAATTTCTTCTGGTACCGAATTTGGATCAGGATTTGTAATCAATGATTCCCCAACTTGGGTGTTCAAATAAAATGTATCTTCTGTCTTATAAATTGGATCGATACTTATCCCAACACCATTTGATTTTTCTTCTTGAAAATTGGGATGACACAAAACACCCATAGCAGCCACAAAATGATCAATCCGATAAAAATCTCGCTCTTCATAGGCTCTAAAATTCCACATACTGGCATAGACCTGCTTTATGGATTTAGAAATATGTCCTTCGTCAAGATGCTGAGTTTTGGAAGTATATAATCCTGCACCACTAAATCCGGGCAAGTCTTCATTGTTAGTGCTTGAACGGCATCTTACTGCAGTACCATCTGGAAAATCGTCATGCATGGCTTGTAAATCATCCATCATCCATTGTGGCATTGGGGCATCTTTTATGTCTCTTCTAAAATCCTTTAGTCGCTCAGTTCTAAAATTGATATCATTTTGAAATACAGGATTATTAATCATTACTTGTGCTTCCTCATAAAAATTATTGAACTGCATAAATTCATCATAATAATAAAACGGAATTCCAAAACCATCGGGAATTGTTCCCTCAGGAAAATCAAATGATCTCATGGTTGCAACGTTAGAACATTTTGCACCAAAAGAACTGGACATTTCAAAATTGATGTCTTCTAAAGGCATAATTTCGGTAATAGTTAAATCTCGAATGGGAATTTGTGGCTCTGTTGGCCTGAGATCTTCATACCAATTGTTGACTTCAGTTAAAGTCGCTTCTCTTATCTCAAATTGCTCATTTTCAACCTTATAATAAATGTAATTACCAAGTAAATTTGCAATTGAATCAATAGCCAGAGGTTCTGCGATATAGGCATTTGGAACATTATCTTGTATGGCTCTCAAATTAACATGTGACAATGGGGTTTGTATTACAGAGGTTATAATTCCTCCAACTCTTGGCAATGAATTTGGAAGTGCATCATAAAGAACAATATCACGACTTCCTGGTGTTTCATTTAAATCCTGCATATGCTTAAAAAAACCATAGCCTTCTGCTTCATGAAATGGAATATAATTCACTTCTGCAAAAACATCCGATTCTAAAACCACTTCTATCCTTGAGCCCTCAAAATCTTCAGCATAATTATTGAGGTGATTGTTTTCATCAGATTGCCCAATAAAATGATTCATATTATTTTTAAGAAATGGCATACTAGCTACCAATAATTCATATGTTCTTTGTGTTGCTTCAAAGTCATAGGCATTTCCAAAAGAAAAATTAAATGAATAACTTCCTATACTTCCGTTTGGAAGAATATCATTAGGATTGAATACAATTTCTCCAGAGCTATCATCACCTGTAACAGAAGCTCCAATACCACTCCAAAAACTTGCATGAATGATATAAGTATTACTATTGATAAAATATACCTTAGGTTCTGGAGTATCTCGATCAAGTATTCCAAACTTTACATACAACTGGTCATCCAAAAAAGGTGCCCATCCAACATTTTGTACAGTAGCCAAATCCATAAAAGTTTCAGCGTCTGGGATTGAGGTTGAACCATCTATAAAATTAATAGGAGCAGCAAAGTTAAAAGGTGCATCTGTAGGCATATTATTAAACTCTGTGAGGTCGTCTATACCGTCTCCGTCATAATCGTCTGGAAACTCAATATCATGTTCTGTAATAGAATAGTTCTCCAAAGGATATGCTCCTGCAGGTTCAGTAATAACCATCGTTCCGTCAACACCCATCGTCATTGAAGTTGCCCAATTGTAAGTTGGACTATGTTGAGCATGTAGAATATAATATTTATCTGCTTGGCCCTGAATAGATAATTGCACTTGACCAAGGCCATTAATTGAATAATTATCAATAGTAAGAGTTTGAGAAAAACAAAAATTAAAAAAGGATATTGAACAAAGAATAAAAAAGTAAAATTTCTTTGTCATTATATATGTGAATTAAATTGGTTTATGTATCTAATATACAAATGTTTACCCACAAAACCAATAGTGAACTAATATTGAGGTAAATGTTACAAAAACTAGCACAAACTAGTCTTGACAATCAATTGCCATATGCATTAGGTGTATCTTACCTTTATTTTTGTACATGACCACTTGATAAATACGATCATAAATGCTTGCGTCAAATGCATCTTTGTTTTCACCAACTAATAGTCCTGCCAAAACTCCAGTTGTATTACTGTGACCAACAACAAGTGCATTTTGCTTACGACCTAATAACATCTCTGAAAACTCTTTAAGCTCATTAGCATTATATTTTTCAATCTCAAGACCTTTTGAAGTAGCTGTAGGTCTTGCGGTGCTTAGAGTTCGTATGTAATCTGTACTGTAAATTGCATCTAAATTTATTTCTTTTAAGAATTCCCCTAAGTATTCAGACCTTTGTACGCCACATGGAGTTAACGATGGATCTGAATTATGGCCAGAATCCATATTTTTTTCAGAATGTCTTACTAAATATATTGTAAAAAAATTGTCTTCGCCTTGTGCATGAGTATCTTCTAAACATGAGATGGCGAAAATCAAAAAGAAGAATAAAAAAACTAAATTTTTCATATCAATTTTAAATAAAAACTAAAATATGCATTATATGTAACTTAACAAGTATTAAAATTATTAATTATTTGAGTTAAAATAAATATAAAATACAGTCTTTTAACAAAATATTTAAAATAAAAATATTAAAATAGCTTTAATTTGAAAGATAATTAAAAATTTAACAAATGAATAAATTATTTAAACTATCAATTTTATCACTTTTAGCTTTCACAACTTTTTCTTGCGAAGACAATGACGATGTCACTCTTACTCCCCCATCATCAAACATTGTAGAGTTAGCTAGTTCATCCAACGATTTAACTAGTCTTGTAGCTGCTTTGCAAGCAGCAGACGGAAATCTTGTTGAAGTTCTCAGCGGAGGCGAATACACAGTTCTAGCGCCCACAAATCAAGCTTTTGATAATTTCCTTACTGAAAACAATTTTCCATCCCTTGATGCAGTTCCAACCGATCTCCTTTCAACAATTCTACTAAACCATGTGATAAGTGGTACTGTTAATGCTTACAATCTATCCACCGCCGGCGCAGGTTACACAACAACAAATGCCACAAATACAGATGGTGATTTCTTAAGCCTTTATTTCAACACAGTATCTGGAATTGAATTTAATGGTGTATCACGCGTTATCGATGGTGATATTGCAGCATCAAATGGTATTGTTCATGTCGTTGATGAAGTAATTGGATTACCAACTGTTGTGACTTTTGCAACAGCGGATTCTACTTTTTCAACTTTAGTTAGTGCACTCACAAGAGACGACTTAGAAAATGATTATGTTTCGGCTTTATCCCTAAATACGACTCCAGCACCTTACACGGTTTTTGCGCCAACCAATGAAGCTTTTGGATCTCTATTAACTGAGCTTGAACTTAATGGTTTGAGTGATATAGATTCAGAAACACTAGAGTTAACATTAAATACTCATGTAGTTTATGGCGCAAATGTTAGGGAAGAAGATTTATCACAATATATGCCCGTGTCAACCGAAGGTGATTTACTTACTATTTCTCTTGAAAATGGACCTCAAATTATTGATATAAATAATAGAGTCGCTGATATTATTACAACTGATGTACAAGCAAATAATGGAGTTATACATGTCATAAATAAAGTAATGCTGCCTGAACAAGACTAGCAACTCTTAACAGTGTAAAAAACAAAAACCACTCCTTTGAGTGGTTTTTTTTAACGTTTCAACAAACAAAAAGAGCTATTTTTTTTTACATTTGTTGTGATATTAGTCAAATGAAAAAAAAAGTTAGAACATTAAATAAATTAACTGCAATTTTATTATTTGCTGTTTTGATGTTTCCAACTGTTTTTAACTTCCTTCATCACTTTGGCGAGCATCAACATATAGAATGTTCAGAAAATAAATCACACATTCATCAATCTATATCCAACTGTGATATTTGTGACTTTAATTTGTTATTATTCAATTATGATATCAATATTGTCCCTGAAATCAAAACAATAGAAATTTATAAAGAGGTCAACACAATCTTTAACTCTTTAAAATTTCACTCATTTAACATAACTTATAAACAGCTTCGCGCACCCCCTATTTTTTCTTAACACCCACTCCCTTTTTTTAAAGTTAATGAAAAAATATTATGCGCAACTATGCTTTTGCTATTATGCTGGTATGCAGCAATTTAGCTGTATCTCAAAATTGTAAACACACCCTATCAGGTAAGGTTCTAGACTTGCATGATGGCTCCATTTTATCTGGAGCTACTCTTGTTGTGGCTGAAACTGAATCGATTAGTCAAACCTCTATTGATGGTGATTACACAATTTTGGGCTTGTGCGAAAATATAACATACAGTATAAGGATTTTACATTCATCTTGTGAGACAAAAACATTCTATGTAAAAATATCAGAAGACACTCAAAGAGATTTTAAGCTAGAGCATCATTTAGAAGAACTCAATGAGATTATATTGGAAGGAAAAGCTTATGAAAACAACACCAATACTACACTAGAAAATAATGTTTCCAAAGAAACACTAGAACGCTACAGTACTGGTGCATTAGGCGATGCGCTCAATAGTTTAAGCGGAGTATCTTCATTAAATAAAGGGAATGGGATTGTAAAGCCCATTGTTAATGGTTTGCACAGTAGCCGTATTATTATGGTGAATAATGGCGTAAGAATGCAAGACCAAGAATGGGGAGCGGAACATGCACCAAATATTGATATCAACTCAGTGGGCAGACTAACACTCGTAAAAAGTGCTAGTGCACTACAATACGGTGGAGACGCTATGGGCGGTGTAATTATTGCGGAAGCCTTAAAAGTGCCAGTAAAAGACAGTCTGTATGGAAAAACCATGGCTTCACTAACTTCCAACGGAAGAGGTGGAGTATTGACTTCAGAATTAACCAAAAGCCATTCAAATGGATGGTACGGTACAGTTCAAGGCTCAATAAAACGCTTTGGAGATTTTGAAGCCGCAGATTATATTTTGAGTAATACTGGACTGATTGAACAAAATGTATCATTACGCCTTGGTCTAAATAAATTCAATTATGGAATTGAAGGCTATTTTTCATTTTTCAGTAGCAAAATTGGAATTTTGCGGGCTTCCCATCTGCACGGCGCTGCCGATCAAGTTCGTGCATTTGAAAGTAATACACCATTGATTATTAATGATTTTACTTACAATATTGGCGCACCACGACAAAATGTTAAACATCAATTGGCAAGAATAAAAGGGTTTAAAACTTTTGAAAATTTTGGCACATTGAGTTTACAGTATGATTATCAACAAAACAATCGGCTTGAATTTGACATCAGAAGAGGAGATGACAGAGATAAAGCTGCGATGGATTTGGAACTCAACACGCATACGCTACTATTAGACTATGAAAATGATTTTGAACATAAATTGGACTTAAAATCAGGTCTTATGGCACGCTATCAAAATAATTTTGCAAATCCAAATACTGGTGTACGAAGGCTAATTCCAGATTATGATAAATACGAATTAGGTATTTATCTTTTAGGAAATTATGCTCTAAATGATCGTTGGTTACTTGAAGCAGGTGCTAGATTTGATTATACTCATTTGGATGTGTATAAATTTTATCGAACGTCTTTTTGGGAAGATCGAAATTATGATGTTTTGTATCCAAATATTGTCGTTGAGGATCTTGGTACGCAAGTATTGGCGAATCCGAATTTAAAATTCCATAACGCCTCTGCTACAGCAGGTTTGAAATATACTTTTAAGGACAACTACAAACTGTTTTTAAATTATGCTTTAGCCTCACGTACACCAAATCCTTCCGAGCTTTTTAGTGAAGGCCTACACCACTCTGGTGCTCGAATAGAGCTAGGTGATTTAAGTTTTAATTCTGAAGTGGGACACAAAGTATCTGCAACGATTCAACGCGATCATGATACATTTAGTTTTTCAATAAATCCATATGTAAATACAATCTCTGATTTTATAATCATTGAACCCACAAAAATTTTAGAAACAATTCGTGGAAATTTTCAGGTTTGGGAATATAGACAAACTAATGCTCAATTACTTGGAGTTGATATTGATGCCGCTTATAAATTTACAGATAAACTGAATTTTACTCATCAGCTTTCTATTGTTAAGGGCTATGACCGTAGCAGAAATTTGCCATTAATTAGCATGCCTCCTGTCTCTACTAAAAATGAAATTTCATTTGAACATCCAAAATTTCACAATTTAAAACTCGCGCTACAAAGCGAATATGTTTTTGCACAAAATGAATACCCCGATAATAATTTTAAGGTATATGTTCCAGAAACAGAAACTACAGAACTTTTGGATATAAGCTCAACACCAAGTGCTTATCATTTGCTAAATTTTAATTCTAGTATAGATTTCGAAATCACCAAAACATCACTCCTAACCGTAGGATTAGGAATTACAAATATTTTAAAAACTTCCTACAGAAATTACTTAAATCTTCAGCGTTTTTATGCCGATGATTTGGGTAGAAATTTTTTATTAAATCTAAAATTTAAATATTAATTATTAAATACAAAAACAATGAAAAAATCAATCTTTTTAATTCCACTTTTAATCCTAGCCTTAATTTTTACAGGATGTTCTGATGATGATACAACTCCAGAGCCTGTAAATGAGGAAGAATTAATTACAACAATGACCGTAACTCTATCTCCAGTTGGTGGAGGAACAGATGTTGTTCTAAAAACTGTTGACATGGACGGAGATGGCGGTGAAGATCCTGTTGTTACAATATCTGGAGGTAATTTAACTGCAGGAACAACATATGATGGAACCATAGAACTGCTAAATGAGACTGAAACTCCTGCCGAAGACATTACCGAGGAAGTTGAGGAAGAGGCAGATGAACACCAGTTTTTTTATATTATTGGAACTGGACTTAATGTAACCACCAATTACGAAGATGAGGACGGAGACGGAAACCCCATTGGTGTTGAATTTACACTAGTAGCCAATGCTGCTAGTTCTGGTGATCTAACATTTACGCTACGTCATGAGCCAAACAAATCAGCGGCTGGCGTTGCTACTGGCGATATCACAAACGCTGGAGGCGAAACCGATATTACTGAAACTTTCTCTATTACTATAGAATAGTTTTTTTAATTAGTCAAGAAAAAGCCCAACACAGTGCGTTGGGCTTTTTTTTATTTTAAATTACATATCAATCCTTGTGCCATCCTGTGAGCTTAATAATTTTATGAAAAATATCCGTATTATCATAAATACCAGAAAATAGTTCTGCTCCTGGGCCATAGGCAAAAACTGGAATCAAAGTTGCTGAATGACCACCAGTAGAAAATTTTGGCTCTAATTGGGTATAGCTACTGTATATATTACCATCTTTTGTGGTATAATTTTCTCCAGCCAATGTAAAACCTCCTGTTTCATGATCGGAAGTTACAATAACCAATGTTTCGCCATCTTGTTCAGCAAAATCTAATACGCGCCCAATAGTTTCGTCAAAATCTATAAGTTCTGAAATAAGATATTCTGTATCATTATCGTGACCAGCCCAATCAATTTGTGAACCTTCTGACATTAAAAAAAATGGCGTGTTATTTTGATGTAAAAAATCAATACCCAATAATGTTGCTTTAGACAAAAAATCTCCTCTGCCCTCAATCATTTTTGGCATACCATCATCACTAAGCAAAAACCCTTGTTTTTTGTGTGATTTAATCACATCAAATGTAGCTAACCCTAGTGTGTCAATACCAAATCCATTTGATTTAAGCAACTCGTATAAATTATTGTTATCCAATCTGTTATTAAAGAATTTTTTTCCACCTCCAGCAAAATAATCTATTTCAGAATTTGAAAGTTGTAATGCAATGTTTTGCTCATAATCTCTATCTACAACATGTGCATAAAAACTTGCTGGTGTGGCATGAGTAATTGACGATGTGGCAACTATACCTGTTTTAACCCCTTTTTTTGAAGCTATTTCTACAACATTTGTAACAGTTGTTGAATCCTCTAAAATACCAATACCACCATTATAGGTTTTTTTTCCAGTTGCAAAAGCAGTTCCACTTGCTGCAGAATCTGTAATATCTTCAATTGAGGAGTGAGTTGTTATAAGACCAATGTGCTCAAAACGTGAATAGTTAATTTCAGAATTTTTATAATAATATGCTGCAGAGATTTGAGATAATCCAGTACCATCACTGATTAGAAGAATGACATTTTTTGGGACTTTGGTATTTGATTTATGTGATTTTTTATTGACACAACTTGAAAATAAAAATAATACCAAAAAAAGTAGGGAAAAAATTTTATTCATGGCCTTATATATGTACTCAAAGGTAAGTTTTAATTACAAAAAATAGATGATATAATTACAAAAAAAAAAAAAATTGTATTAAATTTGAGCAACTAACTAAACTAAATTTAACTACTAATTGTCAAACTTTAATAGTCATCTCAAAAACATCCGTTTTAATTATTTAAAATAATTTTTAATCAATTGCTTCAATCTAAATTTTTGAAGAGTCTTTGATTTTTAATTTCTAACTAATTTTTGACAATTATTATTTACTGATTAACCAATTATGAAATATCTTTTCACGTTTTTTTTATTTATTTTATCAAATATTTCTATTAATGCTCAATTAGGGTTTTGCAGTGGAAATTCTGGTACTCCCATTTTTGTTGAAGACTTTGGAGCTGGAACAGGCAGCGTCCCTCTACCAAATGGGACTACAACTTATTCATATTCTTCTGGTTTTCCAAATGATAGTTTTTACACTGTAAGAAATAATACTTTTGGAAACCCATATGATTGGCAAGAAATTGAAGACCATACACCCAACGATAGTAACGGCAGATTTCTTATTGTAAATGCAGATTTTACAGCAGGAGAATTTTATAAAACAACTGTAACTGGATTGTGCGAATTTACGACTTATGAATTTTCGGCATGGCTGTTGAATTTATTAAAAGTTCCTGGATATTGCGTTAATTTGGGAATCGAAATTCCAATTAATGTCAAATTTCAAATATGGGATAGTACCGAAACTACACTTATAGCAAGCGGCGATACTGGAGATATTTATGCAACAGCAGCTCCTACATGGGGTGAGTATGGTTTAGTTTTTCAAACTATAGAAAACCAACAATCTGTTGTCTTAAAAATGCTCAACAATGGAGGTGGCGGCTGTGGAAATGACTTAGTTATAGATGATATTGAATTCAAAACTTGTGGAGATAATTTAGTCGTAACGGATGAATCAGGTAATACTTCTGTAACAATTTGTAATAGCGAAACACCATATGCCACAACCTTAACTTCTACTCCAGATTTTTCAGTTTTTACTTCTCATTTCTATCAATGGCAAGAAAGTGCCAATGGTATAACGTGGCAAGATATTGCTGGAGAAACAAATCAAAGTATAAATCTTAATATGACATCTGAAGGATTTTATAGAACAAAAGTTTCTGAATTTGCAGACAACCTATCAAATGAACAATGTGTATTATTTTCAGATCTATTTCAAATCACAATCAATCCAAATCCCCCTGCGCCTAATAGCAATGGAGATGTTACTTTTGATTGTAGTTTAAATGAAGCCATTTTATCTGTAACCTCAACTTCAAATACTAGCGTCAACTGGTATGATGCTGCTTCAGATGGACAACTTTTACAAGCAAACAGTTTAACCTATACTGCTAATGCTGTTGGCACCTACTATGCGGA
>Ga0209654_1000340_pt1 | contig 47382 bp, 41 predicted proteins | sample SaaInl1SG_22_DNA_FD_184646 | JGI IMG/M metagenome (GOLD analysis project Ga0209654, IMG submission 184646) | Marine microbial communities from expanding oxygen minimum zones in the Saanich Inlet - ESP_161SG_22_DNA (SPAdes) (version 2) | ecosystem: Environmental > Aquatic > Marine > Intertidal... | reverse complement strand
AATGACAAAACAGCATTGATACCAAATGAGACCAACTATTAAAGCCTTTTTGATGCTTATCGCTCTGGTGTTGTTTTACTAAACTTTTAAACTTAGAACTGTCTAATTTGGATATAATCTGAGAAAACAACGTTACTTTTATCATAAGAGGAATGGGGTGGAGTTGTGCAACTCAAAGATAACTTTGAGATACTTAACTTTTTCCTCTTTTTTTCTAAACGTTTAGGACGCTATTGAAAAAAAACAAAAAGGAGATCAAAAAAAATGACCTCCTGTCTAAGATGGCTCCTCAGGCTGGGCTCGAACCAGCGACCCTCTGATTAATCCCGCACGTGCGGGACTCTAACCAACTGAGCTAGTTTACCAGTTAAAACAAAATTAGAATCAATCATTTTTAAGAATAAAGTTTTGCTCTTTTGCTTTTTAATGATTCTCTCAATCTCTTCAGCCTCACTTCTTGTAGTACCAACTTTAAATACTGCTTTTAAAACCCATGGTCTGTATTTTGAAGTATATGTATTAAATATGGTTGTATTATGTTTTTCCAAACGACTCCATGGATTGTGTGATGAACCAACATAAAACTTATTAAAAGTCTCTGAATAAATGATGTAGAGGTAGTACATAACTAAAAAAAGCCTAACATTTCTGTTAGACTTTGCAAGCTCCTCAGGCTGGGCTCGAACCAGCGACCCTCTGATTAACAGTCAGATGCTCTAACCAACTGAGCTACTGAGGAAGGTTGTATTTCGCTTTTGCGAGCGCAAATATATATTAATTTTTATTTACAACAAATATAATAACTAAAAAAGTTAGTCAAAAATTGCCTTGTAAATATCGTTACCATTAGCAAATAAAACCAACGCTATCAAAATAAAGAACCCTACCATTTGTGCATACTCCATAAACTTATCTCCTGGTTTTCTTCCTGATATCATTTCATAAAGCAAAAACATTACATGCCCCCCATCTAAAGCTGGGATTGGTAATAAATTTAACACTGCCAACATAATAGATAAAAATGCAGTAATACTCCAAAATGCTTGCCAGCTCCAAAAACTTGGAAATATGTCGTATATAGCTTTAAATCCACCAACACCTTTGTAGGCTCCGGTACTTGGTGTAAAAATCGCTTCTAGTTGCCCCCAATACGAAGACAGCCTATCTTTTGCTTTATTTAAACCTACGGGGAAAGACTCAAAAAAACCATATTTTTTAATATCATAATCGTAATACCCTAGAGCTTCTAGGGTTTCAGGAGTAGACTGTGGTGCATACACCAAGCCTAATTTTCCGTTGTCACTAATTGTTAAAGATGTTGGGAAATTTTCTCCTTCTCGTAGAATATTAGCAGGAACTTTTTGCCCTTTAAATTGATCTAAAGCCAGCATTACTTGATCAGCATACTTGGTTTCTACCCCATTTATGCCAACTATAATATCGCCTTTTTTTATACCGCTACCAGCATTATAAGAGGTGTCTGGAACTTTAACCACAACAAAAGGCTGCCTTAAGCTTATTAATCCTCTCTCCTTAGAATCCATTAATTGCGCAAGGAAATCTTGAGGCATGATAATAGTGGATTGTTCTCCTGATCTTTCTATTAAAACTTCTTTACCAAAAAGTAGTTTTTCAGATATTTCAGAATAGGTTTCAATCTTTTCTCCGTCAACGGCTAAAATTTTATCTCCTGTTTGAAATCCAACTTTATTCGCAACGGAATTTTCAATAACCAACCCATCCTTGATGTTTTCATTCGGTAAAAACGTATCTCCATAAAAATAACTCATTCCTATGTAGATAAATATTGCCAAAACAAAGTTAACCGTAACCCCCCCTAACATTATAATTAACCGTTGCCATGCAGGTTTAGATCGGAACTCCCAGGGTTTAGGTTCCTCTTTCATAGCTTCAGTATCCATGCTTTCATCTATCATTCCAGATATTTTTACATATCCGCCTAAAGGCAACCATCCTATACCGTAAACAGTTTCTCCTATTTTTTTCTTGAACAATGAAAACTTCACATCAAAAAATAAATAGAATTTTTCTACTCTTGTTTTAAAAGCTTTTGCTGGAATAAAATGCCCTAATTCGTGCAGAACGATAAGCAATGATAAACTCAGTAAAAACTGTGATATTTTTATAACAAACTCCATATAATCTTCAATCAGATTTAAAATAACCGCACAAAAGTAAGGTTTTAAACCAAGTTTAAAAAGTAATTAAACAATTGCACCATGTTTTAACAGTAATTTAAGTGAACTCTAGCTTTTACACGTTTTTAAAAGAACGTATTTTTGCATGAATTCTAAATTTTAAACCTGTAAAATGTTATCGTTTTTTAAGGATTATAAACTGTTTGCTATAGTATTTGGCATTATTTCGGTAATTATCATTTCAATTATTTACAATACCTTGAATGTGTACCAACCCTTACCAATTTATCAGCCCTCTATGGTAAGTACCGAATTGGTTGATAGCACGTTGCAATACAAAAAGAAATACCATAAAATTGCCGATTTTAGTTTGACAAACCAAAATGGACAAACGATAACCCAAGACAGCTATAAAGATAAAATATACGTGGCCGACTTCTTTTTTACGACTTGCCAAACTATTTGTCCTATTATGACGGATCATATGGCTGAAATACAAAACGAAATTATAAACGATACGGAAGTGATGCTGTTATCGCATACAGTAACTCCTGAAATTGATACTGTAGCGCAATTGAAACGCTACGCCGAAAAAAAAGGAGTAAATGACAAAAAATGGAATTTAGTCACTGGTGACAAAAAAGAGATTTATAAACTAGCGCGTAAAAGTTATTTGGCGGTTAAGGAAAATGGTGATGGCGGCCCGTTTGACATGATACACACTGAAAACTTTATGCTGATTGACAAAAAGAGGCAAATTCGTGGATTTTATGATGGCACTAACCAGGAGGACATTGATCGTTTACTTGACGATATTGCAATTTTAAAAGAAGAATATAAATAGAGAAAGCCTAATTGTGCTTTGGGTTAGGGATTGCAGCCCTTCGACTATGCTCATGATAAACTCTGGCTTTTGGTCCCGCCAATGCGGGAAGCCAAAACTATTAGCGGAAAGCCCGACCTGACACCTGCACTGAGCTTGTCGAATTGTTAGGAGGGGAACGCCCAAATAAAATAAAACTTTAAGTGCTATAACTTTTATACTTCTAAACAATTGTATTATTTTTGCTTCTTTAAAATCAATCTAAATAAGCTTGAAGGATACTTTGGCACATCTAAAACGCGGAGAACATGCTATAATTGCTGATGTTTCGTCTATTCACATTCCTTTAAAACTCTTAGAAATGGGATGTCTCCCCGGGAATTCTGTAGAGTTGGTTCAAGTTGCGCCCTTTCAAGACCCAATGTATTTAAATGTAAATGGCACGCACCTAGCCATTAGAAAAGAAACTGCTGCTCATATTTTAATAGAAAAAGTAACGCATGAGTAAACAAATAAATGTTGCTTTAATTGGAAATCCAAACACTGGAAAAACTTCGGTATTTAATGCGCTTACTGGTTTAAACCAAAAAGTGGGAAACTACCCAGGCATTACGGTTGAGAAAAAACAGGGCATTTGTAAATTACCTCGTGGGGTTAAAGCTCATATTATTGATTTACCGGGAACATATAGTTTAAACGCTTCTTCTCTTGACGAAAATGTGGTTATTGAGCTTTTACTGAATAAAAACGATAAGGATTTCCCTGATATCGCAGTGGTGGTTACCGATGTTGAGAACTTAAAACGCAACCTCCTACTCTTTACACAAATTAAGGATTTAGAGATACCTACTGTATTGGTAATTAATATGGCAGATAGGATGAGGTACAAAGGGATTTCCTTAGATATAGACTATTTAGAAGAGAAGCTTCATACTAAAATAGCTTTAGTAAGTACTCGAAAAAATGAGGGTATCGATAAATTAAAACACCTTATTGCACATCATAAAGAGGTTTCGGTTAAACCTTGTTTAGATACCACTACTATAGACCCTACTTACTTTGGCAATCTAAAAAAGGCTTTTCCTAATCAACTATTATATAAACTTTGGTTGGTAATTACACAAGATGTGAATTTTGGCAAAACCAATAGGAAAGATTTTGATGCAGTTGCCGATTTTAAAACGAAAAGCAAAGGCGATTTAAAACGTTTACAGCAAAAAGAAACGATAAAAAGGTATCAATTTATCAACGAAGCTCTGGCAAAAGGGCAAACCATAGATTTAAGTCAAGCTAAAGATTTGCGTATCAAACTTGATAGAATTCTCACCCATAAAGTTTGGGGGTATTTAATTTTTGCCGTTATTCTACTTACTATTTTTCAAGCTATTTATGATTGGGCAGAGGTACCCATGGACTTTATTGATAGCACCTTTGCCAGTTTAAGTGAATGGGTAAAAAACACATTACCACAAGGCGCATTTACCAATTTAATTGCTGAAGGTATTATTCCTGGACTAGGCGGTATTGTTATTTTTATTCCGCAAATTGCTTTTCTGTTTCTATTTATCGCTGTACTTGAGGAAAGTGGTTATATGAGTCGTGTGGTGTTTTTAATGGACCGTATTATGCGTCGTTTTGGATTAAGCGGAAAAAGTGTTGTGCCTTTAATTTCTGGAACTGCCTGTGCAATTCCTGCTATTATGGCTACACGTAATATTGAAAGTTGGAAAGAACGTTTAATTACCATTTTAGTTACACCTTTTACCACGTGTTCTGCAAGATTGCCTGTGTATTTAATTATTATTGCCCTTGTAATTCCTGAAGGACGCTTTTTTGGTTTAAGCTACCAAGCATTAACACTTATGCTTTTGTATTTAATAGGATTTGGAACTGCAATTCTATCGGCTTACATTCTCAATAAAGTTTTAAAAATTAAAAGCAAAACATTTTTTGTAATTGAAATGCCTAATTACAAATTACCACTTTTTAAAAATGTGGTTTTAACTGTAATTGAAAAAACCAAATCGTTTGTTTTTGGAGCAGGAAAAATTATTCTAGCTATATCAATTGTGCTTTGGTTTTTGGCGTCTTATGGTCCTGGAAAAGCGTTTAACGATGCTGAAAATATCGTAAAAACAGAATATGCTTCACAAAACTTGAGTGAAGAAGACTTACAGCAAAAAATAGCCTCACATAAATTAGAACATTCCTTTATTGGTATCGCAGGACACGCCATTGAACCCGTGATACGACCTCTTGGATATGATTGGAAAATAGGCATTGCCATTGTAAGTTCGTTTGCCGCAAGAGAGGTTTTTGTTGGTACTTTGGCAACAATTTACAGCGTTGGAAGCGATGAAGAAGAGACTATTAAAAACCGAATGGCGGGAGAGGTAAATCCTATTTTGGGTGGGCCGTTGTTTAATTTTGCTTCAGGAATTTCATTATTGCTGTTTTATGCTTTTGCTATGCAATGTATGAGCACCCTAGCCATTGTAAAACGCGAAACAAATTCGTGGAAATGGCCTGTATATCAACTGGTTATTATGAGTGCTTTTGCGTATATTGTAGCGTTAATTGCATTTCAATTACTTAAATAAATGAATGTAGTGGTACAAAACATATTAGTCTTTTCAGCATTAGCTATAGCTATTGTTTTTTTGGTTAAAAAATTCGTTTGGTCTCCAAAAAAGAAGTCTTCAAAAAGCTGTGGTATTGATGATTGTGGCTGCCATTAAGAATTATACCAAAAATTTTATAACTAATACTCATTTGACGTCCTATTTTAAAATTTACTAACTTTGTTTGAGTGAGTAGGTTAATTGCCATAGCATTATCAGGATTTATTCTAATCCAAAGCTTTCATATAGGTGCAGAAGACATTTTGCAAATAGATGAACTCATAGAGCACGCCCAATTCCATGAACAAGCATACGGCGATAGTTTTTTTGTATTCGTATCTAAACACTACGGCGAACTAAAAGGTGAGCATAGCAAAAATCATCAGGAAGAACAGAGCGACCATGAGCAATTACCGTTTCAATGCCAAGGACACGGCATTACCATAACTGCGTTTTTACCTTTTTACACATCAAATTCTTTTAATGATTATGAAGGTTTTAAATCTGTGGAATCAAATTTTCATTATCTAAACTCATACTCATCGCTTCACAAGGAAAAGCTCCTTCAGCCACCTAAACACGCATAATTCCTTTTACTTTTAAAATTTTCTGCTTCAACTTGTTACAATAAGGGTTGAGCATACTTTTTACCTATGAATTATGCTATCACACATTATAAAATTTAGCCTAAAGAATAAGTTTATTATTCTAATCTTTACATTGTTCGTCATCGGATTTGGGTTGTATTCATTATCTCAAATTTCAATTGGCGCTGTACCAGATGTAACTAACAATCAAGTACAAGTCATCACTACTTCTCGAAACCTTTCTACACAAGATATGGAACAGTTTATAACCTATCCTGTAGAATTAGAAATGGCTAATCTTCCTGGTGTAGTAGAAATTCGCTCTGTATCTAAGTTTGGTTTATCTGTAGTTACTATAGTTTTTAATGACGATATAGGCACTTATTTGCCGCGACAACTCATTGCAGAAAAAATAGAATCTGCTTCTGAAAAAATACCAAATGATTTTGGTAAGCCCGAAATGGGACCAATAACAACAGGTTTAGGAGAAATCTACCAATATATGCTTGATGTAGAACCTGATTATAAGGATTCTTATACACCACAAGACTTAAGAACTATCCAGGACTGGATAGTGAAAAGACAACTCTCTGGAATACCCGGAGTTGTAGAAGTAAATACTTGGGGAGGCTTTTTAAAGCAATATGAAGTTGCTTTAAATACGGATAAACTCAATGCCATGAATATTTCTGCACAAGAAGTGTTTGAAGCCCTAGAACTAAATAATAGTGTTGCCGGTGGGGGTTATATTGAAAAGGTAAATCAGGCCTATTTTATTCGAGGTGATGGATTAGTGTCTTCATTAGAAGATATTGGCAATATAGTTGTAAAAAATGCCGACGGTGTACCTATTTACATTAAGAATATTGCTAAAGTTGGCTTTGGTAACGCCACACGTTTTGGTGCCATAACAGGAAATGGAGAAGGCGAAAAAGTACTTGGGCAAGTTATGATGCTCAAAGGTGCTAATTCTAAAGAAGTGATTGAGGCTGTAAAAGAACGTGTTGCATCTATATCAAAGTCATTGCCAAAAGGCGTTTATATCAATGCTTTTCTAGACCGCAGCGAGCTCATTGCTAAAACCACCTTTACAGTTACCGAAAATTTAGTTTTAGGCTGTCTTATTGTGGTATTTGTAGTGGTTTTGCTCTTAGGGAATTTGCGCTCAGGTCTGGTGGTAGCTTCTGTTATTCCGCTATGTTTATTATTTGCCATATCCTTAATGTACGTTTTTGGCGTAGACGCTAATTTAATGAGTCTTGGAGCTATTGACTTTGGAATTATAATTGATGGAGCCGTCATTATAGTAGAATTTATTGCTTTTCAGATTACACGAAATCAAGTTGAAATGGCGGCTTTACCACAACAAGACGTTCAGTCGTTTAAAGATAAAATTACCTTTAATGGCGCATCTAAAATGATGAATTCTGCCATATTTGGTCAGCTTATTATTCTTATTGTTTTTATTCCAATATTATCTTTGAGTGGCGTTGAAGGTAAAATGTTTAAACCAATGGCGTTAACCTTTAGTTTTGCGCTAATTGGTGCTATGATTTTATGTTTTACTTATGTGCCAGTTGCAGCTTCTTTATTTCTAAAACCGACCAAACTATCGGATAAAAATATTTCTATTCGCATAATGCGTTGGTTGCACAATTTGTACAGTCCAACAATTGATTTGGCGCTAAAGAGCAAAAAACTTGTGCTTAGTATAGCAACAGTTTTATTGGCTATTTCAATTTACATCTTTACAACTATGGGTGGAGAATTTGTTCCTACCTTAGATGAAGGTGATTTTGTAATTCAACCTGTACTCAAAACAGGTACATCCTTAAAAAAGACCGTTGAAATAACTACTGAAATCGAAAAGATATTATTAGAAAAGTTTCCAGAAGTAAAGCAAGTAGTTACCAGAATTGGTGCTGCAGAGGTACCAACAGACCCAATGTCTATGGAAGAGAGCGATGTTATCATCGTATTAAAGCCAAAGAAGGAATGGGTATCTGCTTCTTCAAAAGATGAACTTGCCGATAAATTTAAGGAAGCATTAGCCATAATTCCAGGCATGGAAGTAGAATTTACTCAACCTATTGAAATGCGTTTTAATGAACTTATTACAGGTGTTAGGGCAGATATTGCAATTAAAATATTTGGCGAAGATTTAGAAGTGCTTTCAAAAAAAGGAAGCGAAATAAAATCCTTAATAGAAAACGTTGAAGGAGCGGCAGATATTACTGTAGAGAAAATTGATGGTTTGCCTCAAATGAGTGTTGCATACAATCGTGAAAAAATAGCACGATACGGCCTAAATATTGAGCACCTCAACACTATGCTTTCTATGGGATTTGCAGGCAAAACTGTAGGTAGTGTTTTTGAAGGCGAAAAACGCTTTGATCTTGTGGTAAGATTAGATGAAGCTAAACGCACTGATATTGAAAACATAAAAAACTTGTATGTGGATTTACCAAATGGTGGAAAAGTACCACTGCAAGAGTTAGCGGAAATAAGCTATAAAAAAGGAGCTGCAAAAATTTCTAGAGATGATACAAAACGACGAATTGTTGTTGGTATTAATGTTAGAAACCGTGACTTGGAATCTGTTGTAAATGATGTTCAATCCTTAATTGAGAAAAATATCAGTCTTCCTGCAGGTTATAGCATTACCTATGGTGGTCAATTTGAAAACTTACAAACTGCAAAATCCAGGTTATTAATTGCTGTACCTATTGCACTTATACTCATTTTTATTTTGCTCTATTTTGCGTTCAACTCTATTAAAGAGGCGCTTCTAATATTTTCTGCTATTCCATTAGCTGCAGTTGGTGGCGTTCTACTGCTGTGGCTAAGGGATATGCCGTTTAGTATTTCGGCTGGTGTAGGTTTTATTGCATTATTTGGTATTGCTGTACTCAACGGCATTGTACTTATCGAGCACTTTAAAGAATTAAAAAATAAAGACTTTGATAATATGGAAACATTAATAAAACAGGGTGCTAAAAATCGATTACGTGCAGTGTTATTAACCGCTTCTGCCGCTGCATTAGGGTTTTTACCCATGGCTATTTCTACAAGTGCTGGTGCAGAAGTTCAAAGGCCACTTGCCACAGTTGTTATTGGTGGTTTAGTTACTGCAACACTACTTACATTGGTAGTTTTACCTGTACTTTATGCTTTATTTAGTAAGTATAGAAAAAATGGAACTACATTAAAAAACAATAAAGTGAATTTACCTGTGATACTGTTACTTTTCGGACTGTTTTCAAGCCATAGTTTCGGTCAAAACAATAAAAAATCGCTTGAAGATCTTATCCTTATCGGAATAGAAAACAATGCTGGCCTAAAAGCAGGTCGCTTAAAAGTGAGCGAATCTGACGCGTTGATTAATAGTGCTTTCGATTTTGATAAAACCGAAATCTATTATGGTTACGACCAAAATAACTTAGCAATCAATGAACAGCCAATAGGTGTTTTTGGCATTCAACAACAATTTTTATTCCCAACCGTGTATGCGTCTCAAAAAAAATTAAATCGTGCTATTTACAACAAAGAAACCTCACACTATAAGATACAAGAAAAAGCACTAAAGCACAACATCACATCCGGATACTACCAATACCTCTATGCTAAAGAAAAAGAACGTATCCATGAAATGTTAGATAGTTTGTATCAAAATTTTTCTAATACTGCACATAGGCGATTTGAGCTTGGTGAAACCAACTATTTGGAAAAAATAACTGCCAAAGCCAAACATAAACAGGTAAATCTTAATTACATAAAAGCCAAAGAAGAGGTTATTATTGCTTACCAAAAACTTTTAAGTATTATACAAAGCGATGATAGTTTAGATATTTTGATTCGTCCTCTACAAAAGAAACTATTGAAACTAATTAATATCAATGAAAGCCCTGAGTTGTCCTTTTACTCAAACACTGTTTCGGTTGCAGAGCGATTAAAGAAATTAGAAAAACAACAATTAATGCCTGATATAACACTTAATTATTTTCAGGGCAGTAACGCCGGCATCAACACCAATCTTTATGGTTACCAAATAGGATTAAAGATTCCTTTATTTTTTTCAGGTACGGCTTCAAAAATAAAAGCTTCAAAAATTTCAGAACAGATCGCTAACGAAAGGTTGCAAGATTACACGATTCAACTAAATACAAAAAATAAAGTGTTATTGTCGCAACTACAACAACAACAAAAAGCATTGGATTTTTACGAAGAAGAAGGCGCGGTGCTTTCAAAAGAAATTTTAAAAACTGCCAACGGCAGCTTTAAAAACGGCGAAATAAACTTTTACCAGTACATTTTAAGTTTAGAAAACGCATATGAGATTCAGCTGAATTATCTGGAAAACCTTAATGCCTACAACCAAACGGTAATAGCCATAAACTATTTAACATTATAAAGTTAGTTCTATGAAAAACATATATAAAACATCAATACTTATCCTCTTAATCATGATTTCTGGTTGTAAAAAATCAGAAAACACAGCTAAAATTGAGACCGATACAACTGAAGATCAGCGCATTGAAATTGCTAAAGCGCAGTTTCAACAAAACAATATGGTTATGGGCAATATTGAGACCAAGCCATTCTCTGTAAGCATAAAAGTAAATGGTGTAATAGATGTTCCGCCGGAGAACAAGGCCATAGTAAATGCCATTATTGGTGGTTATGTAAAAACTATTCCGTTATTAGTTGGCGACATGGTTAAAAAAGGACAGGTTTTGGTGTCACTAGAAAATCCGGAGTTTGTAGCACTACAGCAAAATTATTTGGAAGTAAAGGAACAGCTCAACTACCTAAAAACCGAATTTGAAAGACAGCGCACCATGTTTGAAGAAAACATCATTTCTAAAAAAGTGTTTTTAAAATCAGAAAGCGCATACAAAATGGCCAATGCGAGATATAAAGGCCTAAAAAAACAATTGTTATTACTCAATATCGATCCGTTACGAGCTGAACAAGGCAACTTCACTTCAGTAGTTAATATCTATGCGCCAATAAACGGAAGCATTACCAAGGTACATGTGTCCAAAGGTTCTTATGTTTCACCAACCACAGCAATATTAGAAATTGTTGATAATAGCCATATTCACTTAGAATTATCGGTTTTTGAAAAAGACATCATGAATATTAAAAAAGCACAAAATATTTTGTTTAAAATTCCTGAAGCATCTAATGATTTTTACGAAGCTAGTGTATATTTAGTAGGCTCGTCTATTGAAGATAACAGAACTATTAAAGTACATGCACATCCAAAAAACGAGTCGCATCAGTTTTTAACTGGTATGTTTGTTAATGCTGAAATTATAACCGAAGAACGTACGGCAAACGCTTTACCAGAAACTGCTGTTATAGAAGTAGACGGCAATTATTTTATATTGGTTTTAGATGAGCAAACTGATGGCAGTTATTTTTTTAATAAAGTTAAAATTGATGTTGGCAGAACATATAATGGCTATGTAGAACTTAAAAATTCGGAAGCATTGCCAAATAACAACAAGTTATTGACAAGAGGAGGTTTTAGTTTAATAAACTAACATCAGTTTAAAGTATTAAATTTTCTTAAGCAATATATGCTTTAGTTAATGTTGTTTTTCAAATAAAGCTTCTAAATAATTGTAAGTAGAAAGATATTCTTTGCGCATATCTTGTAGATAGTTAATAATATGTTGCCTTTCGGGATATTTATCAGATAAGGCATCCTTAAACGCCTCATCTTCTACCGTAATCACCAGATACCAATTCCCTTTCCTTGATACATAATTGTCTTCAAACATCGGTTCTAAATCACTCTTGTAGAGTGCTAAGTCAACAAAAATTGCTAAAATATTAAATGTTTTATCTGGTATTTCAACTTCATGAAATGTAACATAATACGTTTTACCCTCTATGAGCATTGGCGTATTCATCCCTACGTCTATATGGTTTAATTCGTACTTCGTATTAATATAACTATAAAACTCATTGGCGTCCTTGGGGTCTTCAAAAATAAAGGCATTTTGCTTTGGTAATTTTCTTTTAAACCTTTTGGCCACCATTACCTTATCTGTCTCAATAGTTGGTGCCACACGAAGCGGGATACATGAATAAAAAAGTAAAAATAATACAAACAGCAATGTTAACCTCATACTTAGAGTTTACCAAAATGCATCAACTATTATACCAGCAGCAGCTAACTAAGAGACTTTAACAAACAAATTATTTGCTATTACATTAGATATCACCAATTCTCTATCCTTCAATTTTATGGTTATAGAATTATCAAAAGGTTCGCGTTGCAATACTTTTAAGTGAACCCCTAAAGCTATATTGTTCTTGTCTAAATATTTTAAAAATTCGGTAGAAGAATCCTGAACGCCAACACAAATACAATGATCGCCTTCTTTTGCTTCCGAAAGTAGAATTTTGTCAATTTTTTTAATATTTCCGGTTTCATCAGGTATAGGATCGCCATGAGGATCATGCGTTGGATAACCTAAAAATGCATCTAGCTGGCTAATTAACTTTTTCGATTTAATATGCTCTAATTGTTCTGCTACTTCATGAATTTCATCCCAAGAAAAATTCAATTTTTCAGCTAAAAATACTTCCCACAATCTGTGCTTACGCACAATATTTATGGCAATAGTCTTTCCTTTTTCAGTTAAAGAAACACCTTGATATTTTTTATAATCTGCATACCCTTTTTCCGATAGTTTTTTCACCATATCGGTAACAGACGATGCCTTTGTTTCCATATCTTGAGCAATAGCGTTGGTACTTACATTAGTAGCGCCTTGCTTTCCTAAATGGTAAATAGATTTGATATAATTTTCTTCGGTAAGCGTAATCACATTACAATTTTAAACAAAACAAAGATATAGTATTTTTTGCACTAAAAATAATTTTTTAGATTAGTCTAAAAATATATTTATATTTGCATAAAAATTAATTAGTGAAATACCTTACCCTTTTAATAATCATTCTATCTAGCACATCCTTTTATGCTCAAAACGTAAAAGGAAAAGTTATATCTAATGGTGAAAGTTTACCATACGTAAACATATACTTAAAAGGCACTACAAAAGGAGCTATTTCTAAAGAAGATGGCTCGTACAGTATAGCAAACGTTAAAGCTGGCACCTATACTATTGTGGCTTCGTTTACAGGTTATCGAACCCAAAAAAAAGTAATCACTATAACTACTGAAAATAGTATTGTGAATTTTGATTTATTTGAATCTGAAATTCTCGATGAAGTTATTGTCACAGGAACACTAAAAGCAGTTTCTAGATTGGAAAGCCCTGTTCCTGTTGAAGTTTACTCTCCTACATTTTTCAAAAAAAACCCTACACCTAATATTTTTGATGCTTTGCAAAATATAAATGGTGTAAGACCTCAACTTAATTGTAACGTTTGCAATACAGGCGATATTCACATTAACGGTTTAGAAGGGCCTTACACTTTGGTAATGATTGATGGTATGCCCATTGTTAGTGGTTTATCTACAGTTTATGGTTTATCAGGGATTCCCAATTCTTTAATTGAACAGGTTGAAGTAGTAAAAGGTCCAGCTTCCTCGCTTTATGGTAGCGAAGCAGTTGGTGGTTTAATCAATATCATTACAAAACTTCCAGAGCATGCACCATTAGCGTTTGCTGATGGCTTTGTAAGTAGTTGGGGGGAAGCTAACTTAGATGTAGGTCTTAAAGCGAACATAAACAACAAAGCTAATATGCTTCTAGGTGTAAATTATTTTAATTATTCCAACCCTATTGATAATAATAACGATAATTTCACTGACGTAACGCTTCAAGATAGAATTTCAGTGTTTCAAAAGTGGAGCTTTAAGCGTAAAAACAATAGATTGCTTTACTTGGCTGGTCGTTATTTTTATGAAGACCGATGGGGTGGAGAAATGCAATGGAATCCTTCATTTAGAGGAAGCACCGAAGTGTATGGTGAAAGTATCTATACATCGCGTTTTGAGATTATCGGAAATTATCAATTACCCATTTCTGAAAAAGTGAATTTTCAATTCTCATATTCCGATCATGATCAAGATTCGTTTTACGGTGATACTGAGTATAAAGCAAATCAGCGTATTGGGTTTAGCCAATTAATTTGGGATAAACCCCTTGAACATCATGATTTATTATTTGGTTTAGCCGCTAGATATAATTTTTATAATGATAATACTGCGGCCACAGTTCAGGCAGATGAAGTTACTATACCCTCAATTTTTGTTCAAGACGAAATAACTTTATCCAAGAAACAGCGGGTTTTATTAGGCTTACGTTATGATTATGACAATAGGCACGGTTCAATCTTAACACCTCGAATCGCATACAGATTTAAACCCACTGAACACGATATCTTTAGAATAAACGCAGGAACTGGCTTTAGGGTTGTTAATTTGTTTACCGAAGACCATGCGGCATTAACGGGCGCAAGAGATGTTGTAATCACCGAAGCTCTCGAACCTGAGCAGTCGTACAACATCAATCTCAATTATTTAAAGAAGTTTTATACTAAAAACGGATTTTTAATTACCCTAGACGCTTCAGCTTGGTACACCTATTTTACCAATGCTATCATTCCAGATTACGACACTAATCCAAATCAGATTATTTATGATAATCTAGACGGCAACTCAATCTCAAAAGGATTCAGCCTAAATTTAGATGCTGTTTTCGCCAGCGGAATTAGCGCCTCTGTAGGTGCTACATTTCAAGATGTATCCCAAAAAGAAAACGGCATAAAAACAAGACAAATTTTAACCGAACGCTTCACAGGGGTTTGGTCGCTTTCCTATAAAAATTTTCCAACGCATCTTACTTTCGATTATACCGGAAATATTTATGGCCCTATGCGATTGCCTTTATTGGGAGAGTTAGATCCAAGACGTGAATACTCACCAACGTGGAGCATTCAAAACATTCAATTGACATATGATGGTATCAGTAATTTTGAAATCTATGGCGGCGTAAAAAATATTTTAGATTGGACGCCAAATAGAGGCAATCCTTTTATCATTGCTAGGGCAAACGATCCATTTGATAAATATGTTACGTTTGATGCTGAAGGCAATGCTATTGCCACAGCTGACAATCCTTACGCCTTAACTTTCGATCCTACCTATGTTTACGGCCCAAACCAAGGCAGACGTGTGTTTTTTGGATTACGGTTTACTTTAAATTAAATTAGCATAAAATAGGTATCATAAATATGAAAAAAGCACTACTCCTAATTATCTTAAGCATTATCCTTATTAACTGTAAAAATGTTAAAGACAACAATGGAAAACTTAATGTTGTTACCACCACCACAATGATTACCGATTTGGTTAAAAACATTGGTGGCGCACACATTAATTTACAAGGTTTAATGGGTAGTGGTGTAGATCCGCACCTCTACAAAGCAAGTGAAGGCGATGTTACTAAGCTATCAAATGCCGACATTATTTTTTACAATGGTTTACATTTAGAAGGTAAACTAGTAGAAGTTTTCGAGAAAATGAAAAACAAGAAAACCATTGCAATATCTGATGCTTTAGACAAAAACACATTGATTGGTTCAGAATACTTTGCTTCAAATTATGATCCTCATATTTGGTTTGATATAGAATATTGGAAACAAGCCACAAATTTTGTGGTAAAGACACTTTCTGAGGCTATTCCAAAGCAAAAATTAGCCTTTGAAGAAAATGGTAAAACATATATTGATAAATTAAACAATTTAAAAGCTGAAATAGATAATACAATTTCAGCTATTCCAGAAGAACAGCGAATTTTGGTAACAGCGCATGACGCTTTTAATTATTTTGGTAAAGCTTTTAATTTTCAAGTAGTTGGTTTACAAGGCTTATCAACAGCGACAGAAGCGGGAGTAAAAGATGTTCAAAAATTATCTACATTCATCATAGAAAACAAAGTAAAATCTATTTTTGTAGAAAGCTCTGTACCTAAACGCACTATTGAAGCACTTCAAGCAGCGGTAAAATCAAAAGGTCATGAAGTTTCTATTGGAGGGACTCTATATTCTGATGCACTAGGAAATGCAGGAACTGTTGAAGGGACTTATATTGGAATGTTTGAATATAATGTGAATACGATTGTAAATACTTTAAAATAAAAGCCCCTCCTAACCTCCCCGATGGGGAGGAACTTTACTCATACTTTGTAAGTTTAGAGTTTAGAGTTTAGAGTTTAGAGTTTAGAGTTTAGAGTTTAGAGTTTAGAGTTTAGAAAGTTGAAAAATAGTTTTGAATTAAATAATGGTTAGGCAAAAGAGCCAACACCCGAGTTCTGATGTAATCGGAATCATCAATCTGCAGAAATAATGAAAGAAGGAATGAAGTCGCGAAGCGCAGCTTCAAGCGCGTAATTCCGAGAGCGAATGGTGCTTTAGCAATTTCCTCAGATTGATATGATTTTTTGGTTCATGGTATTTAGCTAGAAACGTCCACTGGACCTTTCAAACTAAATAGTGTACCAAGACAAAATGAACATTCAAACACGAAAGAAATGAAAGATAAAATAGCCGTAAAAGTAGATGACCTCACCGTAGCCTACAACTACAAACCCGTATTATGGGATATTGATTTAGAAATCCCAGAAGGCGTACTTATGGCTATTGTAGGTCCCAATGGCGCTGGTAAATCAACCCTAATAAAATCTATTTTAGGTATTCTTAAGCCAATTGCTGGAAGCGTTAGCATTTATGACAAACCCTATGAAAAACAGCGGCAACTCGTTGCATATGTGCCGCAAAAAGGAAGTGTAGATTGGGATTTCCCTACTACGGCCTTAGATGTTGTTATGATGGGAACATATGGCAGTTTAGGTTGGATAAAACGCCCTGGGCAAAAACAAAAGAAAGCAGCTTTAGAAGCTTTAGAAAAAGTGGGCATGTTGCCTTTTAAGGGCCGACAGATTAGTCAACTTTCTGGTGGCCAACAGCAACGTATATTTTTGGCGAGAGCCTTGGTACAAAACGCCTCCATCTATTTTATGGACGAGCCTTTTCAAGGTGTAGATGCTACAACAGAAATAGCAATTATTAATATTTTAAAAGAACTCAGAAAAGCAGGAAAAACAGTTATTGTAGTACATCACGATTTACAAACTGTTCCAGAGTATTTTGATTGGGTCACCTTCTTAAATGTAAAAAAGATTGCTACTGGTCCGGTTAAGGATATTTTTAATGATGATAATTTAACTAAGACCTATGGTATTAATTATAAAGTAAGTATTCAGGAGTAAAAAAAGTTTACAGTATTCAGTTGCAGTAAACAGTGCTTACTCGACTGGAAAAAAATAGAATAAGAAATAAAGCGAAAAAAAAGGAAGAGATTCCTGCTTTCGCAGAAATTATGGACATAACAGAATACATAAAACTCGTCTTTACAGACTACACCCTACGAACCATAACCCTAGGTACTGCCATACTAGGCGCAGTAACTGGTATGTTAGGGAGTTTTGCTGTTTTGCGAAAACAAAGTTTATTAGGGGATGCAATTTCCCACGCAGCTTTACCAGGAATTGCCATAGCCTTTTTACTAACTGGTGCAAAAAACAGCAATGTCTTGCTTTTGGGCGCATTAGTAAGCGGACTCATTGGCACGTTTTGGATTCGTGGTATTATTAAAAAAACACATTTAAAATCAGATACTGCTTTAGGCTTAATTCTATCCTTATTTTTTGGTTTTGGGATGTTATTACTCACATTTATTCAAAAACAACCCAATGCTAATCAGGCAGGATTGGATAAATATTTATTCGGACAAGCGGCAACATTACTTGAAAGTGATGTATGGATGATGGCCATTGTAACAGGAGTATGCTTATTTGTGTTATTACTGTTTTGGAAAGAATTCAAAATTCTACTATTTGATGCAGATTACACCAAAACACTTGGTTTTAACACAAAAGCTATTGATATTTTAATCACATCATTTATCGTTTTAGCCATTGTTTTAGGTTTACAAACCGTAGGTGTCGTTTTAATGAGCGCTATGTTATTAGCCCCTGCAGCTGCAGCGAGACAATGGACAAACAGCTTAGGCGTTATGGTATTTCTAGCCGCCATTTTCGGTGCGTTTTCTGGTGTGTTTGGAACAGCAATTAGTGCCAGCCAGAATAACTTATCCACTGGCCCAGTAATTGTTATTGTGGCCAGTGTTTTCGTATTATTCTCTTTTGTGTTTTCTCCAAGCAGAGGTTTATTATTTAAACAAATTCGATTCATAAAAAATCGTCGTGATTTACAACTTCATAAAACATTAGCATTTATGTATCATATTGTTGAAAGTCATGAAGACGTTTCACATCCACATGCTATAAAAATCCTTAATAATTTTCAAGGATACACCAAAAGCTCGCTTCAAAAGTTGGTAAGTAAAAATTACGTAACCCTTGAAGGTAATATGTGGAGTTTAACCAAACAAGGCTTTAAAGCAGCATCAAATTTATACAATCAACAAAACGACAACAATGAGTAGCGCACAAATTGAAATACAGTTGATTGCAAGTTTGGTTGCCATAGCCTGTGCTATTCCAGGGACATTTTTGGTGCTTCGGAAAATGGCTATGATTAGTGATGCTATTAGTCATTCTATTTTACCAGGAATCGTTATTGGTTTCTTTATTACTCAAGATTTGAACTCACCACTGTTAATCCTTTTAGCTGCATTGACTGGGATTTTAACCGTTGTTTTAGTGGAATATATCCAAAAAACTGGACTTGTTAAAGAAGATACTGCTATTGGCCTAGTGTTTCCTGCGCTGTTTAGTATTGGAGTCATTATGATAGCCAAAAATGCTAATGACGTACATTTAGATGTAGATGCGGTATTACTTGGAGAATTGGCCTTTGCCCCTTTTGATAGATTACTAATTTTTGGTGTTGATGTTGGTCCAAAATCACTGTGGATTATTGGAACTATTTTAATCATAACCATCGGGCTATTATTCGCCTTTTTTAAAGAACTAAAAGTAAGCACCTTTGATGCTGGTTTAGCTGCGTCTTTAGGATTTTCTCCTGCCATAATTCATTATGGATTAATGACTGTTTCTTCCGTTACAACCGTTGGCGCTTTTGATGCCGTGGGCGCCATTTTAGTAGTTGCGTTAATGATAGCACCCGCCGCAACCGCTTATTTATTGACCAACGAATTAAAACGCATGCTCATTTATGCTGTTTGTTTTGGCGTTTTTAGTGCAATTTCTGGATATTGGGTAGCACATTGGTTGGACGCTTCCATTGCAGGATCTATCACCACAATGCTCGGGTTACTATTTTTAATAGTGTACTTGTTTGCACCAAGTCGTGGTATTATCGCTGTGCTTTATAGAGAAAAACAACAACGTACAGAGGTGTCTCTCCTCACCTTTCTTCTGCATTTAAAAAATCATACAGAAGAACGTGAGCGTCATGTAAATCACCTCAACGAACATATTAATTGGCAAAAGGTACGCTCAAAATCAGTATTAGATTTAGCTTTGAAGAATAACATGATTCAGTTAGATAAAAACATTGTGTCCTTAACTGAAAAAGGAGATGAATTCACATCAAAAGCTATTGATTATATCATCACCAATAAAGATGCACAGATTGAGGATATGAAAGACGATTTCTTTTTATTTAGAGGGTAATTATGGCACAACATAACGAACTTGGTAAAAAAGGTGAACAAATAGCTGTAGATTTTCTTTTGAAAAATGACTACGATATTATAGAACGTAATTATCGCTTTGAGAAGGCTGAGGTTGATATCATTGCTAAAAAAGACGATGTTCTAGCCATTGTTGAAGTGAAAACACGTTCTACAGCCGATTTTGGAGATCCTCAAGATTTTGTGAAACCAAAGCAAATAAAAAACTTGGTTAAAGCTGTTGATGAATACGTAACGGTTAACGAATTAGATGTTGAAGTGCGCTTTGATATTATAGCGATTGTGAAAGAAACTAATGGTTATAATATTGAACATTTAGAGAATGCTTTTTATCATTTTTGATATTAGGTTCTTCGGTCGTGCCTCCCTCTGAATGACATAAGATGCCGTCTGTCATTCAGAGCGCAGCGAAGAATCTCTAAAATTCACTTCCTATGAAAACTAAAGGGACTCATAATTACTATGTATATATTTTAACAAACAAAGCAAAAACAGTACTATATACTGGTGTTACTAATAACCTAAAAGACCGATTATATTTTCATAATAATCCTCCACCATTTTCAAAAACATTCACTGCAAAATACAAGTGCTTTTATCTAATTTATTATGAACACTTTTTTGATATTGAAGACGCTATTAAACGTGAAAAACAAATAAAAGGTAAAAGTAGAACTAAAAAGGAAAAGAATATTTCTGATTTTAATCCAGAGTGGAAATTTTTAAATGATACTATTTAGAAGAGATTCTTCAGTAGTTCCCTCCCTCTGAACGACAAAAAAATCTATTCCTTTTCTTCTTCAGTTGGCGAGTCAGAAATTTCAAAAAAGGCTTTTAATTCTTCTAAATCCTCAGGTTTTGAAACTATTTTTTTATCTATATCTAAAATAAAATACGTTGGTGTACCAGTGACACCATAGCTATTTCCAATTTCGTTATCCCATTTCCCTTCACCATAAACATGTATAAAGTTAGCATAATCGTAGGTTAAATTTTTCCATGCATAGGGTTCATCTTCCAAACCTATAGCAACAACTTTCAACTTTTTATCTTCAAATGTTTTTGAAAAATCGTGCAGTTGTGGAATTTCGACTAAACAATGAGAACACGTGCTACTCCAAAACGCTACAATATAATATTCAGCAATATCTAGTTTGCTTAACAACGTTTTTGTAGTTTCTTCTTTTTCTTCGATTTCAATTGCAAAATCTGGAGCTTCGGTTCCAATAGACGTATTTTGATATAATATCAACGCTTGTAAAAGTTGTTGATCGTTTAGCTTAACCGATAAGTCCATGAGATAGTTTTCGGCTATAAAATTAGCAACAGACTCTATTTTTAAATCTACCATCTGCTCCCATAAATCAGTATACAATGATTTTTTGATATCATCAGGAGCATCAGTCATCGCTTTACTAAATACCTTTATATTTCTTTTATAGTCTGCTTCCTCATTCCCATTTTGCGAAGACATGCCAAACACGTAATTCAACATACGCTCTGTTAAAAATTTGGAACGCTGCAATACCTCGTTATTAAAATCTACATGATCAAAATAATGGGTTTCTAGACCTTTTATGTAGGTTTTAACATCAACTATCTTCTCTGGAATATATGGGCTATTCGCCTTTATAAAATTAAATGCTAATGTTCCTTTAGAAGCTTCTTCAAAACCCTGTTGTGTTTCGTGCTGTGTTTTAAAAATTGCTCCTAAAGCAAGCGAATCCCTTGTTTCACTTTTATCTCTGAAATAGTTACCTATACTATTCGTAATCATCAACATGCTCTTCGTATAAGATTCTAATAGCTTGTTTTCTCTTGATGCTAAAAATTCAACACCTGTTTCAGGATTAAAAGCTAACTCCACATCTTCTTCACCATTGTAAATCACATCAAAATTATATTCTTCCTGAGGAACGGCATAGGTTATTCGATACATGCCTTTTGTAATGGTTGAATCTAATTTTATTTCGAAACTACCATCAGCAGCAATAGGTGCATTTGTAACGTAATTTGAATGTGTAGGAGTAACTTTGTATAGCAATGCAATTTCAAATTCTCCTGCAGGTGTAAATGTGCCTTTAATACTATGTTGCCCCAAGCAAATTACTGGGATGAAAAGAAGCGAAAAAATTAAATTCTTTAAATTCATTGTAATATTTAAATTCTGAAACAATGCACAGATTCTGAAACGAGTTCAGAATGACAATTCTTATTTATATTGACAAACAACAACTGCACCAAACTTGAGCATTATTATAAATACGTTTAAATTTAAAAGTTGGATTCAATTCCTACTTCCCATTCATTTAAAAAATCTATGATTTCTTCAACAAACTCTTCAGGTTTCTGTGTACGGTTAATGGTTGCGTGTAATACTATTGCATTACGTTCCGGAGGATATCCTGTAGTAATCGTCCAAGATAAAGCATTAGGGCAATCTAGTAAAGTAAACCGAACACCTCCATTTATTTGGTCATAGCTTATAATAAATTCTCCCCAAAGTGTAATTCCTTTAAAATGATTTTTGTGACTCTCTAGAAACATCATAGTTTCTGTAAAATCTTCAACGCTTTTAGGATTAATCTTTTTTTGAATTAATTCCTGAGAGGTTTTTTTATCTATAATTCTGAAATATTCCATTAAAAGGCACCTATTTTTTGAAGCGCTTCAAAAGCTTTTCTTATCGTTGAAATATTCTCAAAAATAAGCAATAATCTCAAACCATTTCGGGTTTGCTTTTCCTTCATTTTACATGCTTGCGGATGTGTTTGTACAAACTGCAACACTTTTGTAAAGTTAGCACTTTGATAGAAACTACTTTGCTGATCATTAATAAAATAACCAATCAGTTTATGTTTCTTCATCACCACTTTTTCAAAACCGATTTTGGTCGCCAACCATTTTATTTGGACACTATTTAATAAATCGGTCACTTGTTGTGGTAATTCCCCAAAACGGTCAATTAACTCCGTCTCAAATTTCGCTAACTCTTCTTCAGTTTTTAAGTTATTGAGTTGCGTGTACAAATTCAAGCGCTCTGCAATATTATTAACGTAACTATCTGGAAATAAAAGCTCAAAATCGGTGTCAATCGTAACATCTTTAACATACACTTTATCCTCGTTATCATCTTGATACAAGTCCTTAAACTCGTTCTCTTTTAGTTCTTCTATAGCTTCATTTAGGATTTTTTGATAGGTATCAAAACCTATTTCATTAATAAACCCACTTTGCTCGCCACCTAACAAATCTCCTGCGCCTCGAATTTCTAAATCTTTCATGGCAATATTGAAGCCGCTTCCCAATTCGGTAAATTGTTCTAAGGCTGTGATGCGTTTTCGGGCATCTTCCGTCATGGCAGAATATTCTGGTGTAATAAAATAACAGAATGCTTTTTTATTGCTCCGCCCTACGCGACCACGCATTTGATGTAAATCGCTCAACCCAAAATTATTGGCGTTATTAATAAAAATAGTATTGGCATTAGGCACGTCCAATCCACTTTCTACAATGGTGGTACTTACCAAAACATCAAAGCCTCCTTCCATAAATTGTAACATTAAGCTTTCTAATTTCCTGCCTTCCATTTGCCCGTGACCAATACCAATCTTCGCATCTGGCACTAAACGTTGTAACATTCCTGCTACTTCTTTTATATTTTCGATACGGTTATGTATGAAGAAAATCTGGCCGCCACGTTGAATTTCATAACTTATAGCATCACGAATAGTTTCCTCATTAAAACGAATCACATGACTTTCAATAGGGTATCGGTTAGGTGGCGGTGTGGTTATTACCGATAAATCCCTTGCCGCCATTAAACTAAATTGTAATGTTCTTGGTATTGGTGTTGCGGTAAGCGTTAACACATCAACATTTTCCTTTAAGGTCTTTAGTTTTTCTTTTACGGCTACGCCGAATTTTTGCTCTTCATCAACAATCAACAATCCTAAATCTTTAAACTTTACATTTTTATTAACAAGTTGGTGCGTGCCAATAATAATATCAACCTTCCCCTCTGCCAAAGCCTCTAAGGTTTCTCGTTTTTGTTTTGCGGTTCTAAAGCGGTTTACATAATCTACAACCACAGGAAAATCCTTTAAGCGCTGTTTAAAAGTTCTAGAATGTTGATACGCTAAAATAGTAGTTGGTACCAAAACCGCTACTTGCTTTCCGTTATCCACCGCTTTAAACGCTGCTCTAATAGCCACTTCGGTTTTACCAAAGCCAACGTCGCCACAAATCAATCTGTCCATGGGGCGTTCACTTTCCATATCGGCTTTAATATCGGCTGTTGCAGTACTTTGGTCGGGTGTATCTTCGTAAATAAAAGACGCTTCCAATTCATGCTGCATATAACTGTCAGGATTGTACTGAAAGCCTTTTTGGGTTTTACGTTTTGCGTAAAGTTTAATAAGATTAAAAGCCACGTGTTTTACACGTGCTTTTGTTTTTTGTTTTAAGGTTTTCCAAGCGCTACTACCGAGTTTGTATATTTTAGGTGGCTTGCCATCCTTTCCGTTAAACTTAGTGATTTTATGAAGCGAATGAATACTTAAATACAGCACATCGCGTTCACCGTAAATCAATTTTATGGCTTCTTGCTTTTTACCTTCAACATCGATTTTCTGAAGACCTCCGAAACGTCCGATACCATGGTCTATATGCGTAACGTAATCTCCAATATCCAAATTGGTGAGTTCTTTTAACGTGATGGCTTGCTTTTTGGCATAGCCATTCTTTAATTGGAATTTATGATACCGTTCAAAAATTTGATGGTCTGTATAGCATACAATTTTATTATCGTGGTCTACAAACCCTTGGTGTAGCGATAGAATTACTGTTTGATATTCTTTTACATCTAGCTTTGCATCATCAAAAATATCATGGAAACGTTTGGCTTGTTGTTCGCTTACGCAAACCATATAGTTTGCATATCCTTTTTCGTGATTGGCGTTTAAATCTTCAATCAACAAATTGAATTGCTTGTTGAAGGTAGGTTGTGGGGTGGTGTTAAAGACTATTTCATCATTACTGAAAACAGAAGAACTTCCAAACTCTATAATTGAAAAATCGAGAAGTTGTTTTTTTAGTAGTTCTGAATTACAAAATAGTTCGTGAGGTTCTGCATGTTTAATATCGTTCGAAAGTTCCTTAAAAGCTTCTTCCGCTTTGGTATAAAAATCATCGATTCTTGAAAATAGCAAGTCGGCATTCTTTAGACCGATTACCGTTTTTTGAGCAATATATTTAAGGAAACTTTGCCGTTTTTCCTCAATCATTTTATTCGCCACATTGGGAATAATATTGATTTTTTTTATTTGCTCTACGGATAGTTGCGTTTCAACATCAAACGTTCTAATAGAATCTACCTCATCACCAAAAAACTCGATACGATAAGGTTCATCGTGCGAAAATGAAAATACATCTACAATACCACCACGTACTGAAAACTCACCAGGTTCGGTTACAAAATCCACTCGTTTAAATTTGTATTCGAAGAGAACTTCGTTTACAAAATCAATAGATACCTTATCATTCACACCTACTTTAAGCGTATTGCGCTCCAGTTCTTTTCGGGTTACCACCTGTTCAAACAATGCATCAGGATAAGTGACAATTATCGCTGGTTTCTTTTGAGAATTGATGCGGTTTAAAACTTCGGCCCGAAGCAACACATTAGCATTATCGGTCTCCTCGATATCGTAAGGTCTTCGGTAACTTCCTGGATAGAACAACACATCTTTTTCACTTAATAATTGTTCTAAATCATTAAGGTAATGTGCCGCTTCTTCTTTATCGTTAAAAATTAAAAGAAATGGTTTTTGTACTTCTTTGTAAACACTTGAAAGCATAAACGAAAATGCTGAACCTACTAAGCCTTTTATATAAGTTTTAGGCTTATCTTGAGCGGAGTCGAAAGGTTCGGTTTGAGCAATAGCATTCTGCAGATTTTGCGTTTGCAAAGCCTGTGCATAGGTTTGAGAGATACGAGATTTACTCACCTAATTTTGTTTTGAGGTGCAAATATAAGGTTTAGATATGTTTTAATTTATCGTGAATTCACAAATATTTATTTACAATGTAAAAAAAGTTCTCAACCCGCGCTAGGGATTGAAGGATACTTCGACTGCGCTCAGTACAGGTTTGTTGATTCTCCCCGACGCAGGAGGAAGTCCTTCGCCCACGCTCATGATAAACTCTAGCCGAAAGCCCAACCTGACCCAAGGAGGGTAGCGCCCAAAAAAGTGAAAATTTCAATTTAAAATCTTAAAAAAAATATGTAGGTTTGCAGCACTAAAAAAGAAGTATATATGTCGTTTTCAGATTTATTTGATAGTGGTTTTAAGAAGCGTAATGAGAGTCATTTTGCTGCAATTGTTCGTGTGGCAATGGCCGATGGTGTGATTACTGATGATGAAAAAGCTTTTTTAGACAGGTTGGCGCAGCGTTTGGAAATTGGTGAAAACGATTATAAAGCGATATTGAAAAATTATCAATCGCACCCGATTAACCCCCCTGTTTCCTACGATCAGCGTTTAGAGCGCTTATATGATTTAGTACGTATGATTCATGTAGATACCATTACTGGCGAACCAGAAATGATGTTGTTGAAGAAAATTGCTGTGGGACTTGGGTTTCATGCGGTGAACGTAAAATACATTATCGATAAAGCATTAACTCTTGTAAGTAACGGTGCTGATTTGGACGATTTTGTGGACCAAATAAAGAATATGAATAGATAATAAGTTGAATTATTATATTCTAAAAGCGTCCAAAAATATTGGACGCTTTTTTTATGAAAAAAACAGAACAGGGAACAAAACCGAAATTCATTTAATCTTCTAATTTACTAGTTATATCGCATTTTCCTAACTTTGGCCTGATATGAACAACCATTTCAAATCCATCATTTTACAAAAAACTGGTGCTTCTTCTTTAGTTGAAAAAGAAATCATTCAGGAACTTTGGAGCGGTTATGGTAAAATTATTCGCGTTGGATTAGAAAATACTACTTTAGAAAGCGTTATCGTAAAACACGTGCAGTTGCCCAAAAGCCAAAATCACCCAAGAGGTTGGCATACAGATATCGGTCATCAAAGAAAATTGAAATCTTATGAGGTAGAAACTAAGTGGTATCAAACCTATAGTAAACATAGTAAGGCGCGTTTGCCAAAATGTTTTGGTGTCGAAAGCTACCAAGACGAGACCCTTATCATTCTCGAAGATTTAGATGCAGCAGGTTTTCCATTACGAAAACAAAACGTGGAATGGGAAGATATCGACAGGTGTTTAGAATGGTTGGCACAATTTCATGCAAGCTTTTTGGAAAAAACACCTAACGGACTTTGGGACATAGGCACCTATTGGCATTTGGAGACTAGGCCTCAAGAACTTGAGGTTTTAGACGATACAGCACTAAAAAACGCTGCTGCTGCCATTGACAAAAAATTGAACAACTGTAACTTTAAAACGTTTGTACATGGTGATGCAAAATTGGCAAACTTTTGTTTTTCTAAAAACGGAGACGTTGCTGGCGTAGATTTTCAATATGTAGGCGGTGGCTGTGGGATGAAAGATGTTGCTTATTTTATAGGCAGTTGCCTCAATGAAAGCGATTGTGAGCGTTGGGAATTCAAGATTTTGGATACTTATTTTAATTATCTGCATAACGCACTTGGTGAAACAAATGAAGCTCTCGAAAACGAATGGCGCCCTTTATATCGTGTTGCATGGGCAGATTTTCATCGGTTTTTAAAAGGCTGGAGCCCTGGCCATTGGAAAATTAATAGTTATAGTGAACGCATCACTGCTGAAGTCATTAAAAACCTATAGTAATGGACTTACAACATTTAGCGAATATTGCCATTGAAGCGGCGCTTTCTGCTGGAAAAATCATTCAGAAATATATGGATGATGATATTGTTGTGGAGCAAAAAGAAGGAGGTTCTACCTATGCCTCTCAAGTCGTCACAAAAGTTGATCGTGAATGTGAAAGCGTTATTATGTCGCATTTAACACCTACTTGTAAAGCATTTGATATTGGTGTTTTAACTGAAGAAACCAAAGATGATGGTAATCGATTTAAAAAGGATTTCTTCTGGTGTGTAGATCCTATGGATGGTACACTAGCCTTTATTAATAAACAATCAGGGTTTTCAGTTGCTATTGCTTTAATTGCCAAAGATGGAACGCCTGTAATTGGCGTTGTATTTGATCCAAGTACAGAAACGTTATACCATGCTATAAAAGGACATGGTGCTTATAAAAACAGAACCTCTTGGAATATTAAAAATACCAATGACTATTTAACTTACGCAACAGATAAAACATTAAGCAATAACCCAAAGTCTGCTGAAATACAACAAATACTAAATAAACATAAAACTACTTTAGGATTAAAAGGTATTAAAGAGCTTTCTGGAGCAGGTGCAGTAATGTGCGCTATTTTAGCATTAGAAAACGGACCTGCTTGCTTTTTCAAACTCCCAAAAAAAGAAATTGGTGGTGGTAGTATTTGGGATTATGCCGCTACAGCTTGCATCTATCAAGAGTTTGGCTTACAAGCAACAACCTTTAGCGGTGATACATTAGACTTAAATAAAAGAGATAGTACTTTTATGAATGATGAGGGGGTGTGTTATGCTAACTTAGCTTAGTCTCTGTAGTTATTATAATTATTGTCATTCCGAACGAGGTATGAGGAGGAATCTCAGATAATGAAATGTCTCGTCGCTCATGCTGCCCCGCGTCGACACGACAAAAGCTCAATGATTTCAATATTTATTTCACTTTCAAAAAGCTTAAGGCATTATTAGCATTTAGAAGAACTAAATACAATTCGCCATTAATCCTAATTTGTTCAATAGCTTTAGTTGCGGCATTAGAAATTGACTGATTAAGCGTTTTAAATTTTGAATCCTTGCTGGATAATACATACCCTTGTGATGCATCGTATCTAATGGTTTCCACCTCAGCATCGTAAATGGTTCCAACGCCTAAAACGTCTAGTGTTTCATCATCATTTATATCTAAAAACTCAAAATCTAACGTTGGCCCAAACTGGGCTTTGTTTGGTAATCTATGGAATTCAAAATTGGAGTTACCTTTATTTTCTATGTAATACGAACTAAATGTAGAGGCTTTTAAATGTAAAGCGTTTTCAATGGCTTCCTTTCCGTAAACCTCAAAAATATTCGAGTTTGCAAATGCTTTATACGATTCTATCTTGTCTTTTAAAAACGGGGTCTGTTCTGTAGAACATTCTTTCCCACGAAGTGGAAATAAGTTGCCATTGTATGACTTACTCAACGCCATATCGTAACTATCATTGTCATCAAAGTAGTTGGCATAAATATGAAGTGGCTTATCGCTTGAAGGATGGAATTTGTTGTTTTCTCCAAAGTTGCCCACAAAATAGTCCTCGTCACCATCGTTATCATAGTCTATGGCTTTTATACTTTGATACCAACCTGTTTTAGAGTTTTCTGGTAACTCTGCTTTAATAAAAACACCGTTGTCATTTTTTAAAAATGTTACTGGCATCCATTCTCCAACAACTATTACATCTTGGTCGCCATCGGCATCATAATCTGAAAATATGGCGTCATTTATCAATCCCAAATGTTGTAATTCCTTTGTATGTTTATTGGTTGCGTTAACAAAAGTTCCATTTCTATTTTCTAGTACATACGACTCTGGTGCTTTTGGGTATTTTCCTGAAATTATTCTTCCACCCACAAACACGTCTATATCACCATCGTTGTCAAAATCGTTGGCTGCAATTGCTTTAGTAACAGTTAGCATTTTGGGCAATCCTTTTTTGGTGAATTGTCCTCGCCCATCATTAATGTATAATCTATCTTGAAGACGTTTATCGTGTTCAAGCAAGCTATAATTTCCAGAAGCCACGTATACATCTAAATCGCCATCATTGTCCGCATCAAAAAATAGTGCATTGTTGTCATTATAGGCTTTGTCCTTTTCAAATATAGGTTGATACGTTAATGTAAATTTTCCCGTTCTATTTTGCAGATATAATTGCGCTGGAAAACCTGCTGTATTTCCAATAAACAAATCTTCCAAACCATCATTATTCACATCAGCTACAGCCAAAGCAGCATCAATAGTAGATTGCTTTTGCGGTAGTAAAATTTGAAGGCTGTAATCGTTAAAATTAACAGGCTCGTGCTTATAGATTATGCCTAATTCTGAAGCTAAAACGGTTTCAAAACGTGAATTATCTGTTTCTTCGATTTTATTAGTGCTTTTAGCATTATTGTATGATAGTATAACATTTTGATTTGTTTCAAGACTATATAAGGTTTGAGTTTTTCCATCATTCCAAATTACTTTTAAACTATCGATTGTTTCTTCATCACCTAAACCAAAATTCAAGTTATAACTTACTGAAGACTGGTAGCCTCTACTTGGATATACTTCTTTTAATTGCTGTACATTGTTAGCAAAAAGTAAAACCTTTGAGCCTATCGCTTTTCTGTTTTTTTTGGGTCCTTCTAAATTTACTTTCAAATAATTAGATATGATATTATTTCGGTAAATCGAAGCTTCGTCGGATTGATTATTGAGCACCAAATCTAAATCGCCATCATTATCAAAGTCTGCATAAGCAGCACCGTTGGAGTTTACTTTAGCATCAAATCCAAAGGCTAAAGACATGTCTTTAAAAGTAGCATCTTTGTTATTTAGAAACATGTAATTTTCTAGTTTTGCCGAAGGAATCAGTTGTAATGCGGTTTCTAAGTTTTTCTCTTTGTCATAAGTAGATAGTTTTTGTTTCATTTTCTGCCTAAAATCCTGATTCGCAATATCTCTTTCAATACCATTAGTGACAAACAAATCGTTGAAACCATCATTATCAAAATCGGCTACCAAAGGCGCCCAACTCCAGTCGGTTTTAGCGATGCCCGAAAACTGACCAATTTCCCTGTACAAGCCATTGCCAGTATTGAGCTGTAGCATATTAGCCATATATTGATGATGCCAACCTCTATTCACCATGCGGTTAAATTTGGCAATATCCATAGAAGCCATGTTTTCTTTACCTCGTTTTCTATCGGCTGCCGACATATCTAAAACCACCAAATCGGGTTTTAAATCATTATTAATATCAGCAAAATCAGAGCCCATACTGTTGTTTGAAATATGCTTAAATCGGGTTAAAACTTCATCGGTAAATGTACCATCTTGATTATTTATCCATAGAAAATCGGGTTCTAAAAAATCATTGGCTACATAAATATCTGGCCAACCGTCATTATTGAAATCACCAATGGAAGCGCTCAATCCCCATGCTACTTTTTGAATACCAGCTTCTTTGGAAACATCAACATATTTCCCATCGTCGTTCCTAAATAAACGGTCTAAATCGTCTTTATTAATTCTGGTTTGGAGATTCGGATTCAGCAATGTTTGCATCTTAAGCTCCAGACTATGGTTAACCAAATACATGTCTAAATCTCCATCCTTGTCGTAATCAAAAAAATAGGCTTGGGTAGAAAAACCGTTTTCTTTTAAACCATATTCCAAAGCTTGCTCTTTGAACGTATTGTTTTTTTTATTGATAAAGAGTTTGTTCTGTCTTAAGTTCCTGCTTTTTACAGAAGCCGATTTACACACGTAAATATCCAGCCAACCATCATTATTAATGTCTATCATTGAGACACCTGTTGACCAACCTTCATTATCCATAACTTTTGCAGATTCCGTAATATCTTCAAAAACAAAATTGCCTTTGTTAAGATATAGTTTATTAGAATTTTGATTGGACGTAAAGTAAATATCCTCTAACCCATCATTATTGATATCGCCAACGGCAACTCCACCACCATTGTATATGTATGAGTAGTTCAAAAAGTTAAACTCCGGGGTTTCTTTAACTTTATTTTTGAAATTGATATTGGAATGGCTAGAAGGAATATTAGTAAACATAATGTTTTTACCATCTTCATATGGCGATGGTAAATCATCTTTACAAGACGAATGAAGTACTACAATGAGAAGACATAAAACCGTTCTAAGAGCCATTAATTTTTCAACTTTTAAAGCAATATAATAAAATCCTTTTGGATTTATCTAAAAGAAAACCTCCTGAACCAACCGAAAGGTATTGGCATGTGCTTCAATAATAATTTTAATCTCTGGAGAATAACCGCCGCCCATGGAACACATTACAGGAATTTGATGCTTTTTACAGGTTTCTAGCACAAAACTGTCTCGTGATTTACAACCTTTTAAAGTCATACCCAATTTTCCTAATTTATCAGAAGCTACAACATCTACACCGCATAAATAGTATATAAAATCCGGCTTTTGTGCATCGATTAATTTAGGTAATGTGTTTTTCAAAATCCTTAAATACGTATCATCATCTGTACCGTTTTCTAAAGCAATATCTAAATCGCTTTGTTCTTTTTTAAAAGGATAATTACCTTTTCCATGCATTGAAAATGTAAAGACGCTATCATCGTTTTGAAAAATTTCAGCGGTTCCATTGCCTTGGTGTACATCTAAGTCAACGATTAACACTTTTGACGCTAGATTTTTATTCAGCAAATATCGTGCACCAATAGCTTGGTCGTTCAACAAACAAAATGCTTCTCCTCTATTAGAATAGGCGTGGTGCGTACCTCCGGCAATATTCATAGCAACACCATATTTTAAGGCAAATTCACTTGCTTTTATGGTGCCGTCTGCAATAATAACTTCACGCTCTACCAAAACTGCACTTAAAGGAAAGCCTATTTTTCTAGCGGCTCTGGCATCTAAAGTTTGATTGATTAAATCTAGGTAATAGTCTCTCGTATGCGCTCGTAAAATATGTGTCTCATCAGGAATAGTGGGTTGAAAAAAATTATCTTTAACACAAGTGCCTTCATGCAATAGTTGTTGGGGCAATAGTTCATACTTTATCATAGGAAATCTATGCCCTTCTGGTAATGGGTGTTTATAGATAGAATGGTAGGCTATTTTAAGCATGATGAATAAAAAAACACCCCCTTTAAAAGGCACTTTACGACAACGATAATTATTTTGCTAAATTAGGGCTTACGCTATAGGCTTTAAAATAAAATTTCTATGAAATACCACTGCTCATTATTTTTCATCATCATAGTTACATTATATGGATGTAAAAATCCGACATCTACCAATAATGATGACACACAAGATTTTAAAGCTGTAGAGCATCTAATACAAAACATTTTTGATGATATTTGGAGTGCTAAAAAAGCTGAGCTCCTTACTAAATATCATACCGATGATTTCATCCTTTTAGAACATGGTGAAGTTTGGACAAACGATACCATTGCGAATTGGTGCGGACGCGCTAAAAAAAGAGATCAGGGTATAAAGCGCATTAATAGGTTTGATTTTTTCGAAGCTAAAAGAGAAGGTAATCGTATTTGGATGGCATATCATAATTATGCAACTATTAAAAAAGATACTTTAGAAAGAAAATTACAATGGTTGGAGAGTATTGTAGCAATAAAAAAAGATAGTATTTGGAAATTGGAGATGATGCATTCTACTAGAGTTCCAGTAGAAAATTAAGCCACTTTCTTAATCAAATCAAAGCAAGGGCATTTTTTGCAACGTTTGTTTTCGCCCTTCTTAAACTTTTTACAGCAACTAGATTTTACTTTTTCAGGAAGTTCTATTCCTAATTTTCGTAATTTTTTAATTGCCTTTTTTTGTTTCTTTTTTTTGCCCACAGAAAATGAGAATTCAATTCTGCGGACAAAAATAAGTTATTTTTATTAAATCTAAATAAGCTTAAATGTTAAAATTATTCTGGATTATCAATAGCAGCCGTAGTAACTGTTAAGTTTTCAATATCTCTATCAAATAGATACAGACCGCCTTTATCATCACCAATCATATTAATTTTGTCAAGAATAGTGCGGGCTACAGCTTCTTCTTCAATTTGTTCGGCTACATACCATTGTAAAAAGTTATGTGTCGCATAATCGCGCTCTTCAAGCGAAATATGCACTAACTCATTAATACTCTGCGATACAAACACTTCGTGATCGAACAGCTTCTCAAACATTTCTTTAAAGGACTTAAATGTTACATTAGGCGCTTTTAATTGAGATATTTTCGCATGTCCACCACGTTCATTTACAAATTTCACCAACTTCAACATGTGCTCGCGCTCCTCGTCACTTTGCGCATACATAAAGTTAGATACTCCTTCCAACCCTTTAACTTCTGCCCAACATGCCATGGCTAAATATATTTGTGAGGATTCTGCTTCTACACGTATTTGATTATTTAAAGCTTCTTCTATAGTTTTTGATAACATAATTTCTAGTTTTTTGTAAAGTTAAAAATTTCTGTTGGCTCATTTAATTTCTAATCATAAAAAAAGGTTATTCTTTAATTGGAATAACCTTTCTTCAGATTCCCGTTTTCACGGGAATAACAATTTAAAAGGAAACCTCGAGACTTTGTCTCGAGGAATTCTTTTGTAACTAATCAAACTTCACTTTACTGAACAGTAAGCGTATATTGTGGTGTCTGGTTTAAAGGGCAGAAATACACATATTCTCCCTTAGTCAATTTTGTAGCTTTAGATGTTTCCACGGTTCCATCTTTTACAACAGAAGTTACATAAGCCGTTTGAATATGGTTTTCTGGTTTACTTGCATCTTTTCCTTTTGGCACTAAAACCAAACCTACATCTTTCCCCACATGGTTGTTAGATACAGCAAATACATAAGTGCCTTCACTAACCGTTACCGATTTTTGTGTAAACTCACCAGCAGTTTGTTCTAACGCAATGGTTTTAACTGCGTCTTTTTTCATCATTTTATCCTGTGCATTACCGTTTAATGCGAAACCTAATACTACTACTAAAATTGCTATTACTTTTTTCATTGTTTTAATTATTTTGAGCTTCTTGCTCTGGTTATTGATTTAATTATTATTGATTTATTATTATTTACTATACTGTTGCAGCTTCTAAAGATTGAGCTAAAGGAAAATCAACAGGAACTTGTGTTGTATTATGTATGTAATTTGAAATGGTTTTATCACCAACCAATGAAATCACATCAATTAAATTTCCTTCGGTATATCCAGCATTAAAGAAGTTTTCTAAAACGACTTCATCTGTTTTCCCTCTGTTTTCTGTTACATTTTTAGCTAATCGCGCTAAAGCATCCAATTTGTTATTAAAAGAAGCTTCTCCAGCTCTTAATTCCAGAATTTGTTCATCTGTAAATCCATTCATTTTTCCAATAGCAGTATGTGCAGACAAACAGTAAACACAGTTATTTACTTCACTTACAGCTAAGTTTACAACTTCCTTTTCTTTTGCTGATAATGATGTTTTTGCATTTGCAAAATTTAAATAATTTTCTAAAGCTGTATCGCTATGCGCATAGGTTGCATATAAGTTTGGTACAAATCCTAAGGCTTTATTTAAATTATCGAAAATCGCTTGATTGTTTTCGCTTACTTGATCTCTTGTTGGTACATTAAATGTGCTCATTATTTTAATTTTAAATTGTTATTATTTTTAATTTTTACTATTTTATTTTGTTGGTACAAAGGTGCAACCGTTATAAAGGTTATACCATGATTGTATTTCCTTTTAGATTGTCAATTTTTCCTCTATAAGTTTGAAGTTATAGTATTTGCCTGAACATAAGGTCTTTCAGCATCACAATAATAATCGTGAATATATTTTTGCTCACAATGTGTTTTAGGCGAAATGGTATTAACACTATTTCTTCTTTTTCCTCTGAATATTTCAATCAAATTGAAAATTGATATGTGTTTTAAATTCATCACTTTGTTGTTTTAATTATACAGTACAAAGATGAATCAAAAGGAAAGGTGATAAAATGTTAGGAATGCCCTATGGGTTGTCAATTTTTCCCTATACCACTTTTTGAAGTTGCTTTTTAAAGTCTGAAGGCGATAAAGAGGTGTGTTTTTTAAACAATCGGCTTAAATGTGAGGCATCGTCAAAACCAACTTCGTATGCAATTTCCTTTGCGGTTTTATCTGTGTAGATGAGTAAACGTTTCGCTTCAAGAACAATGCGCTCGTGAATAATTTGTAACGGACTCGTATTTAATTTAGCAAAGTTATTAGATAAAGTTTTAGGCGATTTAAAGAGTTTATCGGCATAAAACGACACACTATGTTCCGTTTTAAAAAACGATTCTACTAACAAGTTAAACTCACGCAATAAATCAATTTTAGTGTTTTTGGTAGTCTCTACAAAACCTTCTTTAGCCTTTAGCAAACGTGTACTAATAATGATGAATCGTGCCATAAGCATTCGCAACATTTCTGCTTGAATGGTATCTTCAGTTTCTAATTCATCTAAAAAAACCTCATGCAGAATGTTGAGTTTTTTTAGTTCTTTTGTGTTTAGCTCAATAATTGGGATATGCACATTCCCAAAAAATAATAAACCCGCACAACTTACCTCTTGGTCGTGGTCTTTGATGCAATAAAACTCTCTGTTGAATTGGTACACCACCAAATCTTCTCCAGAACTATATTGAAAATATTGTACTGTGGTTAGGGCAAAAATACTATTAGCTTCGATGGTATATGGAATGCTATCAACCACAATTTCAGCCTTAGAATTAGTTGTTCTTACGAATGTATATAATTCTGGCTGTTTTGCAGTTGTATAAGATTCCAGAAGGGTTTCATCCCCTATTTTAAGAATGGCGTTGGTAGAAAACTCGGTGAATGTTTTTTGCATTGTAGGTATGTCTCAATTATTCTGAAAACATTACAAGTGCGCTAATTAAAATAGATTACAATAAATAAAATTGTTAATTAGATTCCTTAACATTGAGCAAAGTATTATTTAATAATACTATTCCTTTATTGGAAATGCCCTCAATATAAATTTTCATATTAGTGCCTGCAGGATTGAAGACTGTAAAATTCAAATTTCCTGTATTGTCAATTTGTGCATTCGGAATCCAATCAACAACGCCATATTCTTTATAAAAATCCGTATTGTAATACTCATACTTAGGCACATAATATGTTTTAGGTTCTGAAAACGCTAAAGGAAAATCAAATTTTCTGAAGTACTGATTTTGTTTTTTCCCTGGAAAAACATTAGATGTATAAATCTTAATTACGCCGCCAGAACCTCTCAACCCTTCACCAAAACCATGTCGGTCGTAAGCAATATAATCTACACGACTCATATCGAAATTTACGAGAAACTCTAAACTATTCAATTGTACGTCATCTAGAAACACCAAAGGGGCTACATTGTTATTGTTAAAAGACTGTACATTTCTATTTGTTATTGTTAACACACCTCTTTGTTCATTTGCAAAAAAACCAGGCATATAAGTATTGATGTAAGTTGGCAATGATAAATTAAGCATGCGTTTTGTGTCATCAAAAACATCTATTTTCATGTAAGAGCTTCCTTTAATTCTAGCGATTCTAGTTTCTCTAGAAGTGGCTTTAACAATAACTTCCTCTAAGCTTTGGGCTTTACTAAGATCAAGTTCATCAAAAGGTTTAGAAGTTTTGAGTTCTGTAATTGTTCCTTTCTTTGGTGGTATGGGCTCAAACATATTCGTATTAAATTCAGGAATCTTTGTTGGTGAAAACTGTACGTAAAGATTTGCTTTTTTTGCTTTTCCTTTATTATTTAAAATACTAAGGTTTAACGTTTCTTTTTCTTGAGGGTAAAACCCTGCTTTTAAAAAACTAGGTTCATTTGCAGGAAGATCTTTCATATATCCATCAGTATTCTTTAAGGGATAGATTATAAAACTCTTATCTTCTTTGTCAGGACTGTTCCCTTTAATTACAATGCCATCCTCAAAAACATAATTATTATTACCATCGTAATTGAATATATTATTCCAATTGTAACTACTCCAACCTTGCGTAATTAGCAAATTATCCAACTCATATTCTTTTTGTCTTGTAATGTCGGTAAAATAATAAGCTGCATGTTCTACGTATCCCTTTAAATATGGTTGCAGGTAAGTATATGAGATTATATTTTGATGTTTATTGTATGATTTTGTGCCTTCTGGAAGAATTGATACACTTATGTGAAATATATCATCTTTATCGTGTGAATGTATTATAGGTATAGTGATATTTAATGAATCCCTTTTGGGGATAAATTGTGGATTCTTTAAATTAACCATATTAATTCCTTCATAATTAAAAAATAGTCGTTCTAAAATTGGTTGATTAACCTCATTAAATAGTGTTATGGTATTAATTCCAGAAAACAAATCCTTAAAGTCTATTAACTGAATTAGCTCTATATTATCAAAATTTATATTGATGACTTTAATAGATTTTCCATTATGAACAGTTAATTTATAAGGCTTGCCTTGAATATTTTCTAATGTTTCGGGATTCGTTTTAAGTTCAATAGCTAATTTCTCTCTTGATTTATTTACGTGAATAGTAATACCTCGTGCTTCAATATCCCGAATGGTATACTCAAAGGGGGTATTGAGATAATTAAATTTTACGGTATAGGTTTTATCAGAATCAGGATATAATAGAAAACGCCCTACGCCTAATGAATTTGTTTGAAAATTTGTAATAAACTTGTTATCAAAATCAAATACACTTGCAAATATATTTGGAACACCATAGCCTTGTGCATTCTTTATGGTTACACCAACGTTGGTTTTTACGTTATGAACAAAATGACCACCTTCTGGTAAGAATTGTGCATCTAACTCATTTGCAACTTTTTGGCGTTTTACAGTTTTTGTTTGTTCCGGGTCGATTACATGAAAACGCTCGATAAAGGCACTAGGTTCATCAAAATTTTTCATCCAATTAGTATAGGCCTTAAACGTGTATTTACCTGTTTTAAATACGCTATCTAAACTAAAGGTATTATGAGCAATACCTCGATCAATTTTTATGAGTTTTTGTTTTACAATGTTATCTAAACTATCTAAAATAACACAGTATAAATTTTTAGTTAAAACCGATGGTGTTTTCGTGTGTTTATCTAAAACATAAGCTTTGAATCCTAAAGGTTCACCTTTAATATAGGTAGATTTATTAAGATGACAATATGCCATTTCCCGATAAGGAGAAGTGTAGTTTTCAAAGCTGCTTACTAAACTTTTAATTGCGTTTTCTTGCGCACTAAGCACACTTGAAAATTGTAAAACACAAGTTATACAAACAAGCCTAAGGCAATAAAAAAAAAGTTTATTCATCTTTAATGTTTGATTTCCATGACTTGTTGAAGTTACTCAAAAAAAAAGATGTGAGGTAAGAAAATAACCCGTTTTTTTATTTTGTTAACTAATCTGCAACCCATTACCCACCTTAGCATCATCAGGATTCACAAACACCAATTTCCCTTCTGGGGTCTCAGTCATCAAAATCATACCCTGACTTTCAACGCCTCGCAACGCTCTTGGTACAAGATTCACTAAAACGGTAACACGTTTCCCTATAACTTCTTCAGCAGTAAAACTTTCAGCAATACCAGAAACTATGGTTCGCGTGTCAATACCAGTATCCACCTTAAGCTTTAATAATTTTTTAGTTTTTGGCATTTTTTCAGCTTCTAAAATAGTGCCTACTCTAATATCTAATTTTGTAAAATCTTCAAAAGTTATGGTATCCTTTTGTGGCTCTACTGTTTTGTTTGCTGCTTCATTTGCTTTTTTACTAGCTTCTAATTTATCCAATTGTTTTTGGATGGTATCGTCTTCTATTTTTGAGAATAGTAATTCGGCCTTTCCTATTTGATGGTTGGCAGGTAGTAGTACTTTTTTAGTAGATACGTCATTCCAAGACGTCTCGACTGCGCTCGACGTGACATTAAGAATCTTTTTCAGTCTTTCAGATGTAAACGGTAAAAACGGCTCACTCAATGTTGCTAAAGCTGATGCTATTTGAAGTGCCACATACATTATGGTTTTTGTACGTTCCTCGTCCTCTTTAATTACCTTCCAAGGTTCAGCATCGGCTAAATATTTGTTTCCTAAGCGCGCCAAATTCATCAACTCTTGTCCTGCTTCTCTAAAACGGTATCGCTCAATAGAACTGGCAATCACATCTGGATATGCTTTTACTGCCGCAAGTGTTTCTTCATCAACTTTATTAAATTCTAAAGGTTGTGGAACAATACCATCGTAATATTTATTCGTTAGCACTACAACTCTATTAATAAAGTTCCCAAAAATAGCTACCAACTCATTGTTATTTCTCGCTTGAAAATCTTTCCAGGTAAAGTCGTTATCCTTAGTTTCAGGTGCATTGGCATTCAACGCATAACGCAATACGTCTTGTTGCCCAGGAAATTCTTCCAAATATTCTGGCAACCAAACTGCCCAATTTTTTGATGTTGATAATTTATTGCCCTCTAAATTTAAAAACTCGTTTGCTGGTACATTATCTGGTAGGATATAACTACCTTCAGCTTTTAGCATCGCAGGGAAAATGATACAGTGAAATACAATATTATCCTTACCAATAAAGTGCACCAATTTAGTATCTTTATCTTTCCAATACGGCTCCCAATCTTTACCTACTCTTTCGGCCCATTCTTTAGTAGAGGAGATATAGCCAATAGGCGCATCAAACCATACATACAACACTTTACCTTCACCACCTTCGGCAGGTACGGGAATGCCCCAATCTAAATCTCGTGTTACGGCTCTAGGTCGCAAACCGTCATCAATCCAAGATTTACATTGCCCGTATACATTGGGTTTCCAATCTTTTTTATGACCTTCTAGAATCCATTCTTTTAAAAACGCTTCGTGTTTATCTAACGGTAAAAACCAGTGTTTTGTTTGTTTTAAGGTTGGCGTATTTCCGGTAATTGCCGATTTGGGGTTAATCAAATCCGTTGCATTGTGGCTTGTCCCGCAATTTTCACACTGGTCGCCATAACTTTCTTCATTTCCACATTTTGGGCAGGTTCCAATAACAAATCTATCTGCTAAAAACTGGTTGGCTTCTTCGTCGTACAATTGCTCGGTAGTTTCTTCAATAAATTCACCTTTTGCATCAAGCGTTTTAAAAAATTCTGAAGCTGTTTTATGATGAATTGGTGCTGATGTACGCGAATAATTGTCGTACGTAATTCCAAAATCCTCAAATGATTTTTTGATAATGGCATGGTATTTATCTACAATGTCTTGAGGCGACACCCCTTCGTTTTTTGCTTTTATGGTAATAGGTACACCATGCTCATCACTACCACCTATAAAGGCTACATCGTTGCCGGTTAATCGTAAATAGCGCGCATAAATATCTGCTGGCACGTAAACACCCGCTAAATGTCCAATATGAATAGGGCCGTTAGTATAAGGTAAAGCCGTAGTTATGGTATATCGTTTTGGTTTGCTCATTAATCTTAAATTAAGCCGTAAAAGTAAACATTTTGAAAGCTTCTTGGAAAAAAATGTAAATTTACATCATGAGGAAACCCCTTTTCACATTAGTTATATGCTGTACCTTTTTTTTCTTCGGAATTGAAACTGGCATAGCACAAGAAGAATCTACTGAAAAACTTAATAATACTTTGAAACCACCACTATATTTACAAAAAGGAGATACCGTTGCCATTGTGGCACCCGCTGGTATTTTAAAGAACAGAGAAGGCGAAATAAACAAAGCTAAAGCGCTTTTAAAAAATTGGGGGTTGCAGGTCGTTGTTGGAAACCATATTTTTAATCAAGGCCAACATTTTGCTGGTACAGACGACGAACGTTGCGAAGATTTTCAAAAGGCATTGGATAACCCTAACGTAAAAGCCATTTGGTGCGCTAGAGGTGGTTATGGCAGTGTAAGAATTCTTGATAAATTAGATTGGACTACCTTTAAAAAACATCCTAAATGGATTATTGGTTATTCTGATATTACCGCCATTCATAATGAAGTGCATAATTTAGGATTTCAGTCCCTCCATGCCATGATGTGTACAAGTTTGCAGGATGATGCAGAAACTATCACAGAAACCATTTCATCATTTAAAGATGCCATTTTCGGTAAGCAGTTAAACTACACTTTAGAAGGTTCTAAATACAACAAAACTGGATCAGCTTCCGCGCCATTGGTAGGCGGTAATTTAACTATCATGCACACCATGCTGGGTTCTAGAACAAGTATTGATCCTTCTGGAAAAATTCTGTTTATCGAAGAAATAGGTGAATATAAATATCATATAGACCGCATGTTACACAGCTTAAAACGTGCTGGATATTTTGATGATTGTAAAGGCGTGATTATCGGCAATATGACAAAAATAAAACGTAACACTACGCCTTGGGGCTCATCAATTCAACAACTAATTTTAGATGTATTGGCAGACTACAATTTTCCTATCGCTTTTAATATGAAAGCTGGTCATGAAAAAGACAACCGCGCACTGATTTTAGGTAAAATTGTTGATTTACAGGTGAAAAAAGAACAATCTACCCTTAAATTCACTCCTTAACCTATTAAAATGCATTGTTTTTTATCGAACAAAAACGCATTTCATGGAAGGTTGAGTGTTTTTATCGTTTATAACTATACCGTCAGCCATTAATTTTAAGAATTGGTGATTTGTGCTGTAAACTTGCAAGTAATTATTAACTATTTAAATAGTCCCAATATGAAAAAAATATTACTCGCAAGTGCAATGATTTTATTGTCTTTAAGTATGAATGCTGAAGACATTATAATTTCTGATTTAAATCTTTACAACCCAGATGTAAGAAAGTGTTTACTAGAAGCTTCTGAACAAGATGGTTGGGAATTAAAATCTGTTTACATGAACTCTAGTGACGAACTAGTAATGGTTTTTGATAAAGGAAATACTACTAAAATTTATAAAAGTAAATAACTATTATCAACAATAATACCTCATAACCAACTATTCAACTCTCGTTTAGTTGGTTTTTTTATGCCCTATACCGAGTTAGATAATAGACTTAGTACTAAAACATATGTTATTTACTTTTTATTTTGACAATTTTCTAAAATCATGAGATTCTCCGCTATCAAAATAGTTTGCTACCTAGCTTTTAGTTTTCATCAAATAATCCATTAATTGCTTTTTCTCTATTTTAAAATTCTAGTATAGGCAATTACATCCCAAAAGGCAGTAGTTCATATCCAGAGATAAATTACTCTATATAACGACCATCCATATGGTTTGCGTTAACATCTATTTGGTTTCAACAAACATAAACACTTCATGGTCATTATCTTTGTACTATAATAACAACTAATTATGGAGAAAGAAAAAGAAAATTTTGAATTTGTAAAAGACAGTAACGATAAAAAAAGAAATTATATCTTCCAGAAAGATGGTATCACCAAAACAGGTACTATAATTGTGGTTACCTTTTTAATAGTGCTTATTATTGCAGTAATAATGTCTGGTGTTTTAGTAGATTTCACCTCCTAAAAGCGCAATTCTTTCTGTAATTGCTCGTAAGCTTCCTGTACTTGCCTAAACTTCTCTTCTGCCCCTTCTTGATGCTCTTTACCTAAATGAATAACACGATCTGGGTGGTACTTTTTTGCCATCTTTCGGTACGCTTTTTTAATGTCATTTACAGAAGCATTTTTATCTATTTCTAAAATTTTGTAGGCATTATCTTTACTGCTGTAAAACATTGCCTTTATGCTTTCATAATCTTTTGAACTAACCCCTAAATACCCAGTAATTGTGTAGATTTGACGTTCTTCATCTTGGGTAACAGTGCCATCTGCTTTTGCAATGCCAAATAAAAAATGAATAAGTTGCAAACGTGATGGATGATCCATCATTTGTCGTATTTGTAAACACACAGGACGAACAGAAATATTCTGCTTGCTTACACCCTTAAACAGCTTAAAGGCATGATTTGCTCGTTCTTTACCATACATATTTACAAACTGCTGGCGTACAAAATCCAGCTCACGTTGGTCTTGTTTTCCATCGGCTTTAATAACTACAGAGGCTAGTATTAACAAGCTTACCTCAAAATCGCCAGACTGTGTTTGCGCGCGTTGTTTAGCACGTGTGTTGTAGGTTGTTCTTCTACCCCTAGAAGATGTACGCTCTCCAATAAGTGGATTATCATTTCCATTTGCCATAGCATCAATTACACTGCCAATGGCTAGCCCAATTATAGCCCCAATAGGGCCTCCAAAAGACCATCCTAATGCCCCACCAATCCATTTTGAAAAACTCATGTAAGAAATAGATTTTAATTATGACCAAATATAATATTTGTTAGTTGATTGATTCACAATTTTGTTACACAATTGGTATCTTTGCAACTCCAAAATGTTAATTATTAAAATTTAAAAATATGTATCCAGCAGAATTAGTAAAACCAATGCGTGAGGATTTAACCAATGTTGGTTTTGAAGAATTACAAACTGCCGAGGCTGTAGATGCTGCATTAGCAAAAGAAGGTACTACTTTAGTAGTAGTAAATTCGGTTTGTGGTTGTGCTGCAGCCAATGCAAGACCAGGAGCTAGAATGAGTTTACAAAATGCAAAACGACCAGATAATATTGCTACCGTTTTTGCAGGAGTGGACAAAGAAGCTGTTGAAAGAGCAAGGGAATATATGATTCCATTTCCACCTAGTTCGCCAAGTATGGCTTTATTTAAAGATGGCGAATTGGTACACATGCTAGAACGCCACCATATTGAAGGGAGACCTGCAGAATTAATTGCAGAAAATTTAATGGATGCTTATAACGAGCACTGTTAAGTAATTGCCCTTCCTTGTCCGCTATTAAATAGAAAAGGAGACGAGGATGTAAAATAAAAATCAAACCACGACATTCTCGTGGTTTTTTTATGCCTTTACCTCATATTACATTAATTTTGATGCATGGAAAAATTGCTTTCATATCCAATATCGTTTATTTATTATGTGTTTTTCGGGTTGACATTAGTTATTTTTCATCCCATCCAATGGATTTGTTTTAATCTTTTTGGCTATAAGGCACATAAATTAAGTGTGGATGCACTCCAATTCTGTCTTATGCGATGTGCAAACATTTTGGGTACACGATTTACGTTTAATAATTCGCATAGTATTCCAACAGATAGGCCTCTTATTATTGTTGCAAACCATCAAAGTTTATACGATATCTCACCAATTATGTGGTTTATGCGAAAACATCATACTAAATTTATAAGCAAGATTGAATTGGGCAAAGGTATACCGAGTGTATCTTATAATTTACGTCATGGAGGATCTGTACTCATTGATAGAAAAAACCCAAGGCAATCGCTTCCTGCAATTATGAAATTTGGAGAATATATTGAACGAACCAAAAGAGCCGCAGTAATTTTTCCCGAAGGTACGCGTAGTAAAGATGGTACCCCAAAACCTTTTCAAACAAAAGGTTTAGAAATTATGTTTAAAAAAGTACCTTCAGCTTTAATAGTACCTATTTCTATAAATAACTCCTGGAAAATGCAACGTTATGGGCAATTTCCTATGGGTTTGGGTACTCATATTAAATTTAAAGTACATAAGCCTCTAGAATTAGCTACCTTTGATGATAACAAAGTTTTAATTGAACAAATTGAAGAAACCATTAAGACTCATATTCACCCTTAAAAATACAGTATGTCCTTGAAAAATGTAAGATTGGAAGTAATGCAGTTTTTAGAAAAAGACGTTGCATCTTTAATGGATAAATATTTAATGCCTATTGAAAAAATTTGGCAACCTACCGATTTTTTACCCAATTCTGAAAAGGATTCGTTTTTTGAAGAAATTGAGGAAATACGTGAGTTGGCAAAAGAGTTGCCTTACGATTTTTGGGTAGTTTTAGTTGGCGATATGATTACTGAAGAAGCGTTACCCACCTATGAATCGTGGTTAATGGATGTAGAGGGAGTAGACCAAGTAGGCGAAGGTGGTAATAGCTGGAGTAAATGGGTAAAACACTGGACTGCCGAAGAAAATCGTCACGGTGATGTTTTGAATAAATACTTGTATTTATCAGGACGTGTAAACATGAAAGAAATTGAAAAAACTACACAATATTTAATTGCTGATGGTTTTGATATTGGTACCGACAGAGATCCTTATAAAAACTTTGTATACACCAGTTTTCAGGAGTTGGCAACTTATATTTCGCATAATCGTGTGGCAAAAATTGCAAAAAAAACAGGCAATAAACGTTTAGCAAAAATGTGTCAGATTATTTCAGGAGATGAAATGCGTCACCACAATGCGTATTCTGAGTTTGTAGAACGTATTTTTAAGGTTGATCCAAGCCAAATGATGATGGCGTTTCATTATATGATGAAACAAAAAATTACTATGCCAGCCCATTTTTTAAGAGAATCTGGAGGCCAAATAAGTACCGCTTTTGAAGAATTTTCTAATACTGCCCAACGCATAGGTGTTTACACCTCGACAGATTATGTAGATATTTTACAAAAGTTGATTGAGCGTTGGCAAATTGATAAAATTACTGATCTTACAGAAGAAGCTGAAAAAGCTAGAGATTACTTAATGAAATTACCTGCGAGAATGTATCGTTTAGCAGAACGCATGAAGGTTCCTCAAAATTCTTATGAATTTAAGTGGGTAACCCCAGCTATTGCAAAATAACAGTAATGACTTCAGAAGAAATCATAAAGAAAACCATTGTCTTCGTTAAAAAAACACTTGAAAATGCAGAAGGTGGACACGATTGGTTTCATGTAGAACGTGTTTATAAAAACAGCTTATTAATCGCAAAAACCGAGCCTGTTAATCTCTTTATTGTCTCATTAGGGGCTTTACTGCATGATATTGCCGATAGTAAATTTCATAATGGTGATGAAACTGTTGGTCCTAGATTAGCTAGAGCATTTTTATTTAAAATGAACGTAGATTCTACGGTTATTGAACATGTAATAGCCATTATTGAAAATATTTCTTTTAAATCCAGCCTTGGCAATGCAACATCCTTTCAATCTAAAGAACTAGATGTTATTCAAGATGCTGATAGGCTAGATGCTATTGGCGCTATTGGTATTGCGCGCACGTTTAATTTTGGTGGTTTTAAAAATAGAGCTATCTATGATCCTGAAATTACTCCTAATTTAAATATGACTAAGGTTGAATATAAGACCTCAACTGCTCCAACTATAAATCATTTTTATGAAAAATTATTGCTTTTAAAGGATAAGATGAATACCACCACCGGTAAAAAACTTGCAGAAAAAAGGCATGATTTTATGGTATTGTATTTAAAACAGTTTTATAATGAATGGAATGGTAAAATTTAATACCAATCTTTTGAGGTAAATTCCATTTTATTTCTCATAACAACCTATATATCATGGAATTACTACATTAGCTTGGACGCTAAGTTGAGAGAATATGTTTGCTAGTTTATTAACTTAGCAATTATGAGAAAAACACCAAAACACTACACCTTAGAGTTTAAACAAAAAGCGGTAGAATTAAGTTACGCTAAAGGTAATGTACAACAGGTCTGTGAAGACTTAGATATTTTTCCATCTGTTCTTTATCGTTGGCGTAACGAACTAAAAGAGTAC